>Ga0247810_10000166_pt1 | contig 105215 bp, 94 predicted proteins | sample UWRJL119311C1_FD_179918 | JGI IMG/M metagenome (GOLD analysis project Ga0247810, IMG submission 179918) | Plant litter microbial communities from Arlington Agricultural Research Station in Wisconsin, United States - UWRJ-L119-311C-1 | ecosystem: Environmental > Terrestrial > Plant litter >... | reverse complement strand
TCGGTTCAAACCATACGCATGGTTATTGGGGTTGATCACTTCGAATACGGGGCACCACACGCTCGTATTAGCGTAGTGCTCGTTATATTTCAGTGGGATCAAGTGTATTGTATTGACTACGTACAAAGGGGTGTTTATATACCCAAATGGTATCACGTAGTCATGTGACTAGGTCACATGACTAGTATACACCAACAGTATGACTTGTTTATGGCTGGCTACAGATCTCTTAATCTTGGCAAAAACGGAAGGTTTTGGAGATAATGGACGTCTGGTAGCGGTAATGGCAGGACATATTGTAAATTGATGACGGCAGCTACGGAAAAATCTCTGCCACAGCAGGCTTAAATATAAGTCTGTGGATTTAATGAGCAAGCAAACTCTGTGCCAAGGCTCATGACAGAATTTCGCTGGTAAGGCTGACTGTCTAAGTAAATTGGTAAATATTTCATGTGCAGTGAAATCACACAAATCAGCTTCCAGTATTAAGACTATGCTAGACTCTGAAGTCAAGTTCTCAACCGTAAATTGAAAGAAACGCATGCCCAATCTAAACGGACCTTCCAAGTTCCTACCCCTGGTTGAAAATTCTTTAACTACTCCGCAAGCAGGGTGCTAGGGTCGATTCTCAGCCAATTCTCTTGTTAATCTGTAGAGTGTATCTCAAATTTGAAAACTGGAGTTGCATAGTTTGTAGGGGGAAAAATAGTGCATTGTAAAGAGTGTATCGGAAATTATGAGAAGGTGCAAAGCTGATGTAAGGAGCCACCGTATCAGAATGCAGAGGCTGAATCAACAATAGATAGCGGACTACATATGACAACTGTAATGGCTTATCTTGCCTCAAAATGGCAAGATTATTGGAAACTACATACCAGATGGCAAATCTCACTTGCAGTAATTGATGACTGGTATGACGGCTCAGAAAGTCGGACCAAGTAGGCCAGATCCCGGCGTGGGACTGGAACCTACAGCTCGCAGTACTCTGTTATTTCGAGATAGGACTTTGTATCACTCAACAGATCGAACGGACTCTGCATGGCTGATCCATGGTCATTGGATACAATCCGTATAATACCGGTGTTTGTAGCTCACAGCATGTTAGCGATAGAAAGGTCAAATGCCTATTGGTCTGAATGAGCTATTTTATTGCTTCATCGATCTTTTAAGGTACATTGATTGTGGGATTGAATATTATATCGCCCATCTGATGGTTGTGAACAATGGATTTATGACTTTCAACACACAGTGCATCGTAGCAGGAAGACCAGACCATGTGTCACTCAATATAACGAAGGAATGCTAGTGCCAATAAGTGAAATTAACAAATGCAAGTCCTTTGCAACTAATTCTCAGGGTAACTAAATAGACAGGCACTTGCGAGAGTCCAACGAGACTTTTGAGAATCCTTGAGATAAAGTATAGGATGGAAGAGACTGGTCCTCTGATAGTCCTTATATTGACAGGGTCGAGCCTAATTCTGCATATCATAACTAGCGATATTGACCTTCTTGAAAGGAGGATTTAAAGTATCAAGGTATGATGTAAGAATAACAAGAACTCTTGTGCCAAAAAAATTGAGAGGCTAAGCAATACGATGAACGGATTTTTTCCATCTCATATTGCAGATTAGAAATTACAAGGGTGAGGAAATCATTGCGTTTTGAACTGGTGGTTAGAAAGAGATGAGGTTTGTTGAGTTTACAAACGGCAAATCACCTCCGGGACCAATGGTTGATCATATTGGGAGTATATGTTTGAAGGAATAAAATTGGTAAGAAAAAAAACATCTGGCCGGATGGTGTAGTTGGTTATCACGTCTGCTTAACATCTTCAAACATGTCGCAGAAGGTCGAGAGATCAAGCCTCTCTCTGGTCAATCTTTTTGAAGGATGCTTCCTTTCCTGTTCCTTGGGATCAATTTTTTTGTAAATATATGCTTAACAACTAACCTTGCACATGTAGATAATTAGAGCGTTTTAGTTCCTTCATCAGTAACTTCCTTTTTCTCACATTTCGGCCAGTTGTGTGTGGAACAGTTTTTCCTGTGGGGAAAGGATTACGCGAGCCCCTATTTACCTCGCCTCGTGGTGGACAGCAAGAGCGAGACCAATTAAATAGCAGAAATATCAGCCGCATCTCCGACCTTTATGTTATCAAATTTGTTTCTTTAAACTAACTTGATAATTTCCAAAAAATTGATTTGAATAGACTACGAGTGGAATTTCGCTTTTCCCTGGTCAGAATACAATCCCGTGGTTTCTCTCAAATGCCCTTTATCTGTTTGTTAATAGTTTTCGTGTGAGGCCCAGATTTATTATGAGGCTCTGAATTCTGACGCGTGCTGATGCGGCTCCAATCCAGGGGTACTCGCTACGCTAGGGTAGCGAGGAAGAAGGGGTTAGTTGTACGATATAGATTATCATCTGTAAATATTAGAATGCGAATTCTAAGGCTTGTACCACTCTTTCTATCGCTCATAACACTGTATTTAGTCTTATTTTATTGTATTTAACACAGCCTATCTGTTTATATATTCAAACAGCATAGTCTCGTAACTTAGTCATATGACCCATATGGCCATTGTGTATATAAACACTTCCTTTATACATAGTTAATATAATAAAATGCTTTTACTCAAATACAACAAGCATTATGCTAAGCATATAGTGCCTTATATTCAAAGTGATCTCACTCTAATGAATATATATATATATATATGGCGACCTAATACTATCATAACATATATAAATATTGAACTATATCCTATCCCCCAATTCTACTCTTACTACAGTAATATTTATTAGTTACTTTTATTTTACTAGTTGCTATTAAAGCACTTATTAACTGTTACTGTCACAGTGCCTGCGTCACCACGTGACGAGGAGGATATCACTCAGTCTAGATACATAGTTAATAGACAGCTTTTCCCACACTTCCTTAAGTACAGTACGTGCGTTCTGCACTCATTCCCGGGCTAGTGTTACAGTTACTTCTTTTTTGAATACACAAAGAACCACGGTGGCATTTTCTCCGTCACATCTGCCTCGTAACTATAGTAGAAGAGAAAATATCGTTTTATTGATATGTATAAACCAACTAGTGCATCTAAACCAAGAGATGTATACAAATACTAATATGGCTATATACATACTGGATACGTATATATTGGCAATATAGGTATTGGCTGGTGGACTACAGTAAAATGCGCCAAGATCGCCAGGGCTCAGGGAAGATAGGACAAAGTGGCATTCTTTTCATCAACAACCCAATCTTGCACTATTTTTTAACCTACTAATAATATCTTTTACACAATCTCTAGCCTGTATGTAGCTGTATCATCAGTCAAGAACGTAGATATCGACCTTGTTGATTAACGCGACCCATTTGGTTCTGTAAAAATGGGTAGTGTTACTATCGCCGGTCCTTTGAAGAAAGTATCAAGACTTTACAACAGCGAATAGGGATCTGCAGAAACGTCAATTTCGGAATTTGAGAGGCATGTTTCGAAAATTGTCGAGAAGAAAAGCCTGAGAGAATGTGGAACATAGGTAATATTCTCCGCCTAGAGGCCATTTCGCTGCTCTACAGATGCTTATGGATGAGAATTCGCTAAATCTGTCAATGCTGGATGTTACTAGTGAAATCTCAAATGAAATCAGTGTATATCGTCGTATTGAGGCAGTCATGATCTGGCATTTCCACATAGAAAGTGTAGCATTGCTAAATCTTATTGCTATTCTAGAGAAGATTGATAATTCTCATGCTGCACGCCTTGGTCTATATAGGGAAAGCCAGGGAAGCGAAAGGTTTCTAATGATGTAATTACAAAGATATAGAAAGAGACGTGGAAGATAGAAACTGTAATTGTCGTCTAAATAAAAACTGAAACATTTCCTAATCTGAGAAACCTTCAGCACTTACAGAACAGGCGAATATAAAGCTATGGAGATCTACTAAGCTAGGCGAGAGAAATTCTATATCTGCTAACTATACCGAAGCGAGGCCGCTCAATAAAAGCTAATAATAAGTACAATCCTAAACTTCAAAATTGTGACTGCTACTACTATAGCATTTTTATACTTGCTAGGTCGGAAAACAGATGCTATAATCTGCCACTAGCTTAGAAATCATCATTGATCTTCTGGCTGTTCTTCAGTAGTTCATGACCAGCACTAGCCCTGCTGTACTTTGCGTCGACTATTTCCATGAAGACCATTGTCTGTACTGTTGGAGAAAGTCGGCCCTTGCAGTGGAACAGTGACGAAAATGGATTGATTCAAAGACTTCCAACATGGTTCATATCACACACTGTTCAGAAAGCATCGCTAGACGTATCGCAGATTCAGAGCAATTCGATTGTAGAATACCAACATGGACAATGACTGAAAGTCCGCTTATGTTTTAAACATGTATTGAGATTGTATTAGGCAATAATATGGGTGATAAGATGTTGTACGTACTATAAGGCTACTATTGAAGACGACTGCGGGATCTTATGAGTAGTGCCGCCCATCTGCCGTTAAAGTTGTTCACCCGAATGCCATGAGTGAGACATCACCAAAATTCAAGTTTTCGACGCAAGAATGACTGTGGCGCAAATAGCTACGTCTTCGATGCACTGCTCTTATCCTGCTCCTCCGCCCGGCGCTTCTGTAGCGCCATGTCCCTCGTCCTCGCCAAGAGACAATTCGCCTTCTTTGCCACCCAAAACACATAATCCTCCATCTTAACTGCCTCGCCCTGCGGCGGACCAGCCCTGTGTACCTTCAAGAACAATGTTGGGTCGTGGGCAACACTGCCTGCGGTCGCGCGGCCAGGGTCGATGATCCCGAGCTCTGTCTCAACCGCCACGCGGTAGTTCTCGATGAGGCCATGCTGCATCGCCTGGTTATCAATATCGATGGAGTGCAAGAACGGCGTGTAGAGGAAGAACTGCCGTGCCACCGCATGCTCAAAGCTCCAACCATTCTTGAGCCAGCGCTCTAGACGCCACGGGCGAAGGTCAGCAGGGAGGGAGAGGCACTGCCTACAAAGGCGCAGGGCGAGCGGTTGGAAGTACCGCTTGGCCTGTATCCTCTCCGTGCCTTCGAAGAGGTGCGAAGATGCCTGGTCGAAGAGCAAGATGAGGCCGGAGCAAAGGAGGGGGAAGTCTGGGGATTCGGGCGGCGGCAGGAACTGTAGAAGGTCGGTGGGGAGGCTGTCAACACCAACTGTGAGGATGGGTCGGATGGCGGACTCAAGGCAGGCTGCTTTCCAGTCATCATCGTGATCGTACTCGCCTGTATGGAGATGGTAGCCGACGTGGCTGAAGTTGAGGGTTGAGCCTTTGGGCCAAGGGTACTGAAGTTCGTGAACTTTGATAAGGAGGGTGGGAGTGAGGATTTGGTGGAGGTCGGGCTTCATCGTTGTAGATATTGTAGACGTGGTCGATTGTCTGCTAAGTAGTTCCTGTGAGGTAGTTTATGGATTGATGTGGTCATCTGCTGAACAATCTTGACAGGCCTTTCTTCTCTCGTCTTAGGCTGCCGTCTTATTTACTGCTGTGGGAAGCGACATAATATAAAAAGGATGTAAGTGTTACGAATCTAGATCTCGAAGCCAGGGGTTTCCGGAAGCGTACCGCTTCTAGGATACGGTCGGGTCTAGAAGAGATCGATCGTGACGCCGGTTGCTCCTAGAAGAAGTCCTCTAATAGGAAAGGACTACTACAAGACTCAGATATATTCAGTGAACTAAGGATTGCGGTTCTCACCCCAGAACAGGGATCACGTTCATACGATGGAGCCCAAATTACCATGTAGTTCACCCCCGACAGTTATACTACCAGCAGAGGTAAAGTCGAACCGTTACAATATTACAAATAGTATATAAAATACGTTCGCAAATTATATTAGTTTATCTTTCGTCAAGAGAGATTTAAAAATATAAAAGTTTAATGTTGTTACTATATATTCAAACGGCATAGTCAGGTGACTTAGTCACATGACCAATATTGCCATTGAGTATATAAACACTCACTTTGTACATAGTCAATATAACAAGACGATCCCACTGAAACACAAAGAGCACTACACTATTACAAGCGTGTGTTGCCCCGTATTCGAAGTGATCTCACTCCAATAAGCATATGTTTGGCGAACCGACAAATACTAAAGTAATATAACTTAGTGGCTATATACATATTAATCGTAATTGACAAACCAATCTCTGCTTTTTAATTAAGAAATCCTTATAGTTATATATAGGTCCGCATTCTTCTGTAGGCTCACCAATAGCAATATGGACCCTCGTTAGGGAAATCTGTATTACAACTGCTATAAACTATGATTACTTTATCCTTATTCCTGACAGGCATACTTTGGGTTCGCAATCTAAAAGCTTTCTCTACAAATATAGTAGTACGCAATCGCAGGCTCTAAACACGTGTCTCGTTGCTTAAACCTTCTTCGTCAGGTAAACAAAGTTGCTGTTGGGATTGGATACGCAGGGGGGCCTACCTATTTTACTCATCGATAGTCCTTCCTAAGCAATCCCATGGTTAGTCTTGCTTGAGACGATGGGCAGTCATCAAACTTTGGATTACCAACAGTTTGGACTGAATGTCGTTGTGTACACATCTTTTCCTGTGAATATAACCCTTCTATTCTAAATAAGTTCTCGTCAAGCTTGAAAATGTTTCTAGTGATCATGCCGCTATAATTTATTTTCAACAGGTCCAATCTCAAGTGTCAGTCACAATTTGGACAGGCAGAGAAACCTATTACAACTAGAAATTGTAGAAGTATTTGAGGAATTATCACTTTCATCTTTAGAAACAAGGCACACGATTAGATGGCTCGTTACTTGGATCGAAACGGACAACCACAAATCATGAGGCTAATGGCAAGCTCTGTCACGGGTGTATTAATGACCGAGTAAACGGTACTCTCGTTACATAGGTTGGATTAACTTTGAATGGAAAAGATACAGCAGCTGGATTTCTACCTGTTTGATTTATCAATCCTTATGCGTCAGTTCATCCATGACTCTGTAATATAATAAGTATACTAAATGCGACTTGTCCTGCTCCAAAAGAGGTCTAATTGTGAAACATTCTCATGGTAATTTTCCTATGGAAATGTTCACGTAGGGATCGTTTATGATGAGCATGTACAAAGAGGTACTAAGAAGCAGGCACATGGTAATGGACATTGATATAGGGAAATGGTCAAAGATTTGTTATACTGAGACGAAGCCAACAGTCGGTAGGCTTCCGCATACCATCACACATAGAAACAAGCTTTTATATTTTCGGACTAGAAGAGGATTTGGAGATAAAGCTAGGATAAGTGCTAATGACAAAAAGACATTCTATAAAACAATTCATCATGTTTGCAGCAAATCGAGTGAAGAGGACAAATTGTGACGTTGATTCTAAATTTCCCTAGGCAGGTATCTAAATGTCAAGTATGGTTGATCTCAAAAGTCTGTGAGACGAGGTGCTTGGCATGAATTATTACCAGAGTTGGAGAACGACCGTAAGATGGTAAAAAGAGACTAAATAAACTTATGTTTCTCGTTCATGAGATGCGGGCTTTGGTTAGTGAGCTTCTACAAAGATCAAGCGACGTAGGAATGCCGGCCAAAGTACGGTCACGTTTTGAGAGCTTGTTGTGGTGTATAGTAGCATCATTTTGATATTGTGGTAGAACTTCTGCCTGCATAAGTGTTCTTGTATTTGAAATTGGAGACTGATTGCTAATAAACTAGTCGCAGGGTTGAAATTAAATTTTGAATTGACAAAACATATGATTGTACTGTTGGTTGCTAAATAAATTATAGCAGGGGAAGGCTGTACTTCGCGTACCTAAACATTGCTGGAGTAGGCCCAGTCCAGGAGCGCAAGAATAGACAGCACCCGCATTTCATCCACGAACACCATAAATCCATCAAATCGCGAAAACAAATATGAGCTGTGACCCCAAGAGAGTCAATGGCTTCTCTATCTCTTCGATCATCGAGAAAAATTGAAGGCCTTACGACGCGTTCTTCAGCTAGGAATAATGTGCGCGAACCCCCAGGCATCAGCAACCACGCCCCGACACAACAACTTTCGAATATACGAAAGAAGCGCAGTAGAGAATCTGCCGATGAGTCACAGCTCTCCTTAACCATCAAGAAGGCTAAGTTGACGGTCGAGATTCCTTCGAAGCCGAAGATATCCGCTATACAATCAGTTGTTGTCAATGGAGATGCCATTCATCATTTGCGATCGTCGCCCGTACCTGAACAAAAACGAAAGCCAACAAAATCTACACAAACACAACCTATCTCTTCTCCACCCCGTACCAATCACCAGCAGAAGGTTGTCAATGGAATCAAACATGAACTTGACAGATTGGACCCAAAGGTTGAGGATCTCAAGGCAGCGGAACAGAAAGAACAGAAGCGCTCCTTACGATCGCAAGAAGGTTCACGTTTCAAAAGCGATTTGTCTACCTACTTCCCAGAATATGATGAAGTGATTGGGAATGACCCAAAGGAAGAGCGTGAGTCTATCACTTCGGTTTCTGAACTCAATGGCTGATCTATTCATGTACTAGATATCTTGAACTACGATACTCCAATAATTATTATTGATAGCGCCAAAGCATCTACCAAACCACAAGCTATAGAAAACATATGCGAAGACTCCTTCAAAGAGTTCCCCGACACACTTTTTGAGACCCTGAACAACGCAGAAAGGGTAGATTTCTCATTTCTGGCGCAGCATTATCGGGATGAGAAGGATGATCCACTTTCAATCGCGTACTTTGAGTCTGTTCATCAAAGGCCTGAGCGTGAAGCGAAGAAGGTACGAAACGGGGACAAAAATAAGGCACAGCATGAACGGAATGAGATCATACGACTAATGGAGGGTCTCAAAGGTCATGAGTGGCTAAAAGTTATGGGTGTTAGCGGAATCACAGAATCGAAAAAGAAAGATTATGAGCCAGCGCGACAACACTTCGTCTCAGGCTGTGAAATGATTTTAGAAAAGTTCCGCACATGGAAGGAAGAGGAGAAGCGACGAAAGTTCGAAAAGGAACAAGCGAAAGCAGAATCAGTTGCAGAACGAAACGATGGTAGTGTAGTTAGCAACGGAGATCCTCCAGATTATAGCGACGTGGATGCGTCAGCAGCACGGCAGCTTCACGAGGAAGCAATCGCTATGAGCGGTCCGGCTAAGAAAACTGAACAAAGCGGCAAGGGTGATGTAATTCCTCCATCCTTTGCTGATGACGTTGAGCCTGACCTGAGATCTTTCTTCCCTAACCATCATGGCCATGATGCTACATCAGCTAAGCTTCGGAGAAGCGGAAGAAGCAGTGGAGCTTGGGGTCATCCGGTTCCAGAGGTACCAATATGCGATTTCGATCTGCCAGAGGAACTACGAAATGAGGATATTTTAAAGGCACATGCGAGGAAAAAGAGACGAGAGCGGAGAATCAGTAGATCCTAGGGTTTGGTGTCTGGAATATTTCGGTGGGCAAAACCAGGAGCCTCCTGAAAGCGCTTCACTTGGCTGGGCTGGCTTTGCTCACAGTTGTTTGTATAAGTATCTGGACTTTTCAGTTCAGAATTTGGCGTTGCATAGGTAGGGATTACGGGTTGGTTATATCATAACCTCGGTCTCATGGAAGTTTAGCAGAACAGAAGATACCACATGCATTCATTCTAAATATCATGCTACTCATCTATGACTTTGCTTGACTAGGAAGACTTCTGACAAACAAGTCTTAATTTCCTCCGAAATATAACGAGGCTGAAATGCAAGGCTATATCGTTTCTTTGTCGAATCACGTGATTAAGCGATGTTGCCCAAAGAGCTCTGTTTATTCAACGTCAAGAGGTGCAGCGTGTTATTTTCACACTCGTGAAGCCAAATATAACGTATAGGGGGCATAATTCAAAGGTCGCTTTTCTTTGCAGGAGATTTTGTCCAAGATCTTAGTAATCCCCGGCGTTTGGAGTGTTCTCCAGAAGAAGGCATTTGTCCCAACGCCAGAACCCTACCTCAGTGAACATCCAAGAGCTCAACACAGACATCGCCTTCGAACCCAAGAAACATTCGCTAATTTACAATACCAACCAATTTCTCAAGGATATCTGTCGCGTCGATAATATTACAATAGTCGTTCCAGCTCCTCACAAAGAAAAGTCGACCTTACAACTCGAATACATAAATTTGGGCTTAAGACGCAAGGGTCGTGCAGGTTGGAGCACAAGTCTTTAGCAGGCTCGTGCGAGACTGATTCTGGTTTGGACGCGTGATACTGGTCAATGTGGAAGGCGTGCTGTGATGCTGGTGGTTGCAGGTCATAGACTAAACCTTGAGCTTGACGAGCCAACATTGGAAACGAGATGCCAGGACTTCTCCTCGATATGGAGCAGCCTCCTGCTGTATCGGCTGCGAAAAGGCCAAACTATGGATTTACAGTAGCGCACCAAACAGTTGAGCTAGATGTAGACTTTTCGACGCAGAGCCTCAGGGGACGTTGCGACATAGTCATTATACCTTTATTCAAGGACCTTCCGGTTGTAAGAATCGACGCACAGCAATGCAATATTATCGACGGCAGTGTTACTGTAAACGGAAGGGAAGCAACATATTTTTACTCGGACCATACGGAGGTATTGAACATCCCGGAGTATATCGATTGGACTGCGAACCAGTATGAGATGCAACATAACAGATTGGATCGGATTAAGACCGATTTGTCGCTTGCTATCGCGATACCAGACAGCGTCCGCATTGAGGAAGTTAATCCATTCTCTGAGACTGCAGCTTCAACAATGGTTCAACGAGCTGCAACTATTCGAGGTGCATCAATCGCAGCGAATGATCCTATATCTGCGACACCAAAGACTGCTGCAGAGAATGTGTCTAGCTTTCAACCTTTGACTATTAGCATATCCTTTACTGTGGAGAATTTCAGAAGCGGATTGCACTTTGTGGGTATGACTGCTCTTGACAAGCGGTTCCCACATGTATACACGAGGCATTCCGTGGACCCTGGAACAGCTTCGTGCATATTCCCCTGTATAGACGACCCTACCCTGAGATGTACATGGAGTATATCAATCAAATGCTCAAGGACATTAGGAGATGCAATGAAGCGAAAGCATATCACGCCAGATGTCAAGGCTTCTCATCACCACAAAAGAATCGAGGATTTGGCTCATGGAGTCACACCTGAAGATTACCAAATTCCCCTGAGCGAAGAAGAGAAGCTTCTCGATATGGCAGTTGTGTGCTCTGGATTTGCGCAGGACGAGATTATTGATCTTGCAGACAATTCAAAAAAGATTGTCACGTTTGAGATTGGGTCTGTGGTTGGTGCCCAACATATTGGATTCGCGATTGGCCCATTTGAGCAAGTCGATCTTGCTTCTGAATTCCGGGAGGAGGACGACGACGAGAAACTCGGTCAAGGACAAGCACTTCCTGTGTGGGGCTACTGCCTCCCTGGACGAGTTGATGAACTCAGAAACACATGTTTTAACGTAGTACATGCCGTGGACTGGTTTGTGCTCACATTTGGGTCTTTCCCTTTCCCGGAAGCCAAGTTTGTTTTCGTGGAGGACCAAATACAAGATGTCGAGCACACAGCATCGCTCACTCTCTGCAGTAGTAGACTCCTGTACCCAGAGGATATCATCGATCCCGAACGGGAAAATATGAGGACGCTCGCTCACGCTTTGGCTAGTCAGTGGATGGGAGTTGGCATCATTCCGAACGAGCCTCTCGATAGATGGGTCACCATTGGACTGTCTCATTTCATGACTGGCTTGTACATGAAGGTTCGATGTGGGACGAATGACTACCTATTTCGCCAAAAAGCAGAATCAGATAGACTGGTTGAGCTCGATGTTGCACGACCACCGCTAACGGTTCTTGGGACTATTCTTGATCTAGGCCCCTTTGAATATGACTTCATGGCATTGAAGGCACCACTTGTTTTATTTATCCTCGACAAGCGCATTGTAAAGGCAACAGGATCCGCGGGACTGTCACGTGTAATTACGAAAATCATTATGGGATCAAATACCAGTGGCGAGAATGTGCTAACTTCAGAGTCCTTTCGAAAACAGATCGAGAAGATTACGAAGTACCGACAGACGGAGCCTTTTTGGAACCAATGGGTTCTGAATTCAGGGTGCCCAAGGATACAAATTCACCAGAAATTCAACAAGAAGCGCTCAATGATTGAAATGAAGATCTACCAAAAACAGAGTGATCTTTTAAACCAGCCTAGAACCATTCCAAAGGAAGATTTTCTTCGAGAGTTCAAGGAAGCAGAAGTCGATGCTGGCGAAATTCAAAGATTCTTCACCGGACCCATGACTATTCGAATTCACGAAGCAGATGGCACGCCTTACGAACATATTGTAGAAATAAGAGGCCCTGTTGAACACTTCGAAATTCCCTACTCTACTAAGTACAAGAGGCTCAAGCGAAGTCGTCGTAAGAGAGAGCAGGCAAATGCAGCCCTAGCCATTGACATGAATGAAGAGGTTGGGGAAGATGCACTATATTACAGTCTCGGAGATGTCCTTCAAGATCCTGCAGAAATACAGGAATGGGAACTCTATACTTGGTCGGAATCGGACAGCCAGAACATGGATCACGAAAATTACGAATGGTTTCGTATTGATGCCGATTTTGAATGGCTTTGCTCAAAGGAATTTACTTCAATGCCAAGCTGGATGTACATTTCGCAATTGCAGCAGGATCGTGATGTGGTTGCTCATCAGGAGTCGATGCTCTTCTTAAAATCTCAGCCGTCACATCCGCTTGTTGCCACATTTTGCACCAAGACGTTGATGGATCCTCGATACAACTACAATATTCGTCTGATGGCCGCTGATATTCTGAAGAACCATGCCACACAAGGTCAAAACTGGCTGGGTTTTAAACATCTTGAGAAAGCTTATGGGGAGTTTTTCTGTTACCCAGGAAGTAAAACACCAAGACCAAATGATTTCGAGAACGCGCCAGCATACATGGTTTCAAAGGCTATTCCGACAGCAGTTTCCCAGATTCGTGGTCCTAATGGAAGGTGTCCCAAAGTCGCGAGGAATTTCATTTTGGACCAGCTCAGATTTAATGATAACCAAAACAATGAGTACTCGGACAACTTCAAGGTGGCAAGTCTTTTGAATGCTTTGACTGATTGTGTTATCCCACTCAAGACAAAGAAAGATGAGGTAATCTTTGATAATGACGAGGAGGACGATGAGCCCAAAGAATTTCTTGGTATAGTTGTTGAGGAGCTCGATCGTCATCTTCGTATGGATGAGTGGCTTGATTCCTATCAAAATATTTACACAACCACCGTCCTTGGCTGTAAGTGGAAGTTGATGAAAGCTGGTGTGATTCCAAAGGATCCTTTGGAATTTGCTAAATACATTCATGACGGTACTTTCGACCTTGTTCGTTGCAAGGCTTTCGAAGCATTGCTTGATCTTGGGTTTCTCAAAAATACTCAGCTGGTGGAGTATCTGATGAATGTGATGAGCACTGACATCTCCCCTTTCGTTCGCGGTCGGCTGTTTGAAGTATTTTGCGCTGGGTTGGCAGTTGTTGCCTTTGGTGATGGCCCCGAGAAGCCTATTGCGAAAGAAATAGAATATGAGGTGTCTGGTGGTCTAGTTGTCGTGGAAGATGTATCTACAGTCCACCGCAAATCCCATGAGGTACGAACTACTACCATTGCGGGGGCATTGGCGGCTCTGAAAGAAGAAATGGGAGGGGATGTGGCTCTGAAGAAGTATATTTGGAAAGCTGTGCAATCATCTAAACTGGGTTGGACAGAACAAATCTCTCTACTAGAAATTTGTGGTATTCTTTACGATCCACTCGAGTCTATGCCCCTCAAAATGAAGTTGCCACGCTATTGGAGGGCTAAATATGAAGGAAAGGTATGTTTCAAAAGATATCCTTCTTCCTAGACCAAGCTGATATTTTGTATAGGGTGTGGTTAAGTTCACCCAGTCCGGTCGAGTTAGAACGACGCCCTTGAAGAGCAAGCAAATACCAATTGCTCCTCCGCCTCCTCCCGCTGTAAAGCTTGTCCAAAAGCCTGCACCCAAACCAATAGTTAAGCAAACAAACTCTATTGTAAAAACTTCCATGGGCCCTCCCGCTACACCAAGTACCCTGAAGCGAGCTCATCCAGCGGATGAGACTACCATCAACATCGATGGTACACGCCCCAAGAAAATACTTAAACTAAAGCTCTATACAAAGAAGGAGGAACTCGCGTCTATTCTTCGGTCTCCGCCTAATCCAATTAAGGTAGCTCCCAAGGTAGCAAAGTCTGCTCCCCCAAGAACTTCGCCTGCACCAAGGCAATCCCCAGCGCTGTCAGTTCCAAGCCCCGTACGGTCAAAGTCATCTGCATCTCCAGCACCACCGGCAACACCATCCTCCTCGGCCAAGCCACAAAGGAAACCTTTACCAGACTCTGTCCCCCAAGCTGTTGCTGCCCCTCATTCTGAGAAGAAGAAATCCTTGATTGTGAAACTAAAATTACCCCTGAAGAAATAGGCCCCAGGGTCTTTATAGTTACAAATCCGATTAGGAAGTATTATAGCATTAGCGTGGCGTTTTGTCGAAGGATCGGCAACGGAATTATAGGGCAATGAATATTTCGGCGTTGGGTTGTTTAATTGTACATTAGATCCATATTGCATTTCGGGTATACCTGGTGGGAAATAGCTTCAGGCAAATGAATAGCCTAAGCTTTTGGTCGGACGAAAGACAATTCGAAAAACTTTTTGAATGACAAGAATGACAGAGGAGTCTGAGTTTGATTCATGCCAATGTGATTTCATCATATTTGTAGAGCTTTCATATTCCTCCTCATATTAACTGCGCGTACCTCCGTGGTTTCCTAGTCCTAGACGTTCCTCTCGTGTCTTGACCTGTTGTCCTCTGACTTGGTTGAGCCTCAGCTGCTCGTTGGGATCTCGATTCTGAGATTTGTTCGGGGTCTGTTGGCGTTGTTGGGCGAGCTGTTCCGCGTGTAAAGCTTCGCGTGCACGCGCGTCTTCGTAGATTGCCACATCCTCTGTGGTGAGAGTGATCGATGTTGGAGGACGACGAAGCATCTTTGGTTCGTTATTAGATTCTAGAGTTCGTGTTTGGTGTACGTGCGCACCAGTTTCTGGAAACTCTCATGGCGATGTAGTGAAGAGGTGACTTGGCGAATAAGGCGCCAAGGCATCTAGGTTTGGCGACCTCGAAATTTATCAACTTCTCATGCTATCAAGGAGTAATTAAGACCTGTACGCCAACCATGTTTAAATGGCATTTTACCTCAGCTATTTCCCGAGGGAGGCCATTCGCCAATGATATTTCGCGGGTTACAGATGGTATTGCAGCATCGCTGAGGCAATTTTCAGCTTCAGCATCCAAAGCCGCCGAAGGTTGGTACATTGATGCTACAAAAAGGCGAGCCGATATTAACCAAAATATAGATCGCCCACCACCAAAAATAAGATACACACGGCTCGAGAGATCAACGGAAGCGGTTGACGAACTAAGCTCTATTGCCCCCATACAACCTGCGCGAGGTGTAGATGCTCGTTCATTAGCAGCAAAGCCTCCTGGCGCCCTCACGATTACGAGACTGGATGAAACAGGTGCAAGACACAAATTCAATCCCGAAACTGGACTCAGAACCTTCAACCCAAATTTCACACGGACAAGGGGAGGAGGTGAGAGAAGTTTGGCCCCTCTCAATTCAAATTCTGCCTATAGAGGACGTAATGACAGAAGTCTTGCTCAGAGAGGACCAGGTAGTATGCGAGGTGGCAGAGGAGAAGGTGAACGAGGTGGGCTGAGAGGAAGAGGCAAAGGTAGAGGGAGGAGAGGAAGAGGAGGCGCCGGAAGAGAGAGTATGGGAGAAGATGAGGAAGATGAAGATGAGGAACCAGAAGATATGCCCGACTACACTATGGAGGAGACGCAGTGGCAGAGACACATGGAGGGTGGTTATGCGGATGGACCTTACGAGCCTACAACTTCTTTGAAAGGACTGCTACATAGTGGGGCGCCGGTTCTGTCCAGTTCACAGGGCTTACTTTCAAATATTCAGTTCAAGCTTCGCACTGGAACAGGCACATTGAGCGGTTTTCGACATGCCAATGAACATCGTGGTCAAATACTTCGAGGGACTGGCGTTTCAGCATTTGGGAACATTGAAGATGCAAAGGCCGCAAAAACATATTTGAAAGACAGGACCTCGGGCAAAGGGAAGAAGCGCGTGGAGTTACAGAAGCTTACGGAGAACGATCATGCTACGTTATCAAATGCATGGGCAGCGGGACACTATGATTTACCCAAGACCACAGAACTTAACGACGCAATCGGTCAAGTAACTGCATATACCCGACGTAACGAGACTTACTTGCCTGGAGACTCTAGGAAGTTCGAAGAGAAGCTACGGTCACTTCTGCCCGCTAGCTTACTTAAACCAGCAGCGCAAAAGGCGGCGAAGAGAATCTAATTGGAATGCAAATTTGTATAATAGACATGGTATTCATTCGTGTTAAGATAGATGTACAAAACAAGCCTGCCACTGACTTACGTCTGCTCCATATTTTTCCGTGCAGCATCTGTAGTTTTCTTTATATCTGCATGTCCCTTCTCAACCAGTTTCTCCATTTCTTTGTGCGCTTTCTTTAGATCGTCCGGCCTCACCAACTTTTTGAGCTCCATGCCCCTTAAGCGTTTTTGCATTGCTGCTCTGGCATTCTTGACGGCTAGGTTTGCCGTCTCCCCTGCCTTGCTTGCTGCCACCAGTGCCTGATCTCTTGACTCTTTTGTCGGTGGTGGTATGGGAATGTTCAACTGCGACGCATTATGCGCATCCACTTGGGGTTGCAAGTTCAGGTCCCGAGCAGCTTGTATCGCTGATACAATAGGTTTGACATGCTATTCCATCATTAGCCCCATTCGGCATGCCAAAGAAAAGCATGCTCCTAAATCGTGCTTAGAAGGGTTGAAAAAGCTTACATCCTTCTCCCCAACCAAAACCATTACACTGCGTCCTCCTTTCGGCAAAACCTGCGCCAAATCCCCCAATCTCTCGGTTCCCTTCTCATCCTTTACTAATTGAACCCTCACGCTTTCTAGTGCCTCCGGATTAAACCTTCCTCCCGTCTTCAGCTTCCCTAGATCTGTAGTGAGTTTATCTAACGACTTATCAATCCCAGTAGATAGTATAGAGAAATCGAATGGATCTTCTGAGCCTACAGCTTCATTTTCGGACGATGTAACTTTCGACTTCTTCTCTTTTTCTTTGCCCTGTTTCTTCTGGACGAGGGGTGTGTATGTGAACGTTCTTTTATGGATTGGAGGAGGTTGTGGTAGCTGCACACGCTGCGTGTAGTGGATTCTAAGAAGCAGTCAGAATGGTGTCAATTGGGACTCCGCTAGTGACAAACAGAAGTTGGCTTCCTTTGGGAAGTGAAGCCTTATGTGATATTTGCTTCAACACGTTTGCGCCGAATCTTTGAAGCATTTTGCTTGTGTTTGAAGCTTCGATCCTAAACACAAATTGGAGATGTTCAGCCGACAAGGCTAGATATTTATTGCCTCAGCCTTCTCACCTTTCAATCCAAAATTAAAAGCTTTCAAATCACTCCAAATCATAGCCACCTAATCATAACAACATTGGATATACCTTGAAACCAAATGCTACTCAATCTCCCTCCCGAAGTCCGCCTAAGAATCTACTGTCTGCTCTGCACCTCTCCCCACCCAGTATCTCTCACAATGATTACTACACCCTGCGCATTCCCTCACTCCCTCCTCCTCACCAATACGCAGCTCTATCATGAAATCAGGCCTCTCTTCTTCAAATTAAATACTTTCCATCTCTCTCTTCTCAATCTTCCTATATACTGCTGCCCCTACAACTACTTTTTACACTCCTCCTTCCGAGACAATCGTCTACAAATCCCTTCTTTAATCGTCACCCTATGGCGATGGGGCACCAAAGATTTCTTCACTGAAACCCTTGTACCAATTATAGAGGATTGTATACTTAATGGAAGACTAAGGAGGCTAGAGTGTAGGATTGGTGAGGATTGGTTTGGAAAGGAAATGAAGGCGGAAGGAAAAGGGAGGAGGAACAGGATAGAATCTAATCTGAGGGCATTGAAAAGGCTATTGAAAGATCCCTACCTACAAAGAGGCATCTTGTTGACCGTTGAGGGAAGGTTCAAGGATGACTGTGAATATAGCTCGGATGGGCCGACAAAATTTAAAGATGTTACGAAGAGGTTGGATGAGCTAGAAGATAACTGGTTTGCCTAATCTGGATCTACAAGTGGAATGAAGGTGAAGAGTGTCAAGAGATGAGGTCAATCAGTCAACTGAAGTGGCCCCGATTGGGCCTCTCTCAATACGAAAATCACAAAATTACAAAATCAATTGGTTTGGAAAGTTCAGTTCAATTGCATTAACCGCCCCTTCGTCCTAATTTACAAGCGCGCTCTATGCCTGTAAGATTGGAAGAAATCTGAGAACTGGACCAGTGCACCGGGTGTCCAGATTTCAGAAATTGCAAGTGACTTTTATGAACCCAGTGATAAAAATGAAGCCAGAAACCAGATGAGCCAATCCATGTCATAAAAAATCATGTATTAACACCTCCTTTCTCCGTATGTGCCGTGTGTGATGGGATGATTTAGCGGGTAGACATAGCCTTGGTGACAACTCTCTTCAGTGCGAGCTCCTTCTTCTTCAGGTCATCAGATGTAGAGTCCTCAACCTCGAGTTGGGCCATAGCGTCACTGAGTGCAGACTCAATCTTGTCCTTTGTTCCACGCTTAAGCTTGAGGGACATGGTTGGGTCAGAAACAATTTCTTCAACTCTTGAGATATATGACTCAAGTTGTTGTCTGGACTCAAATTTCTTGCTGAAGGCCTCGTCGGTGGTCTTGAACTTCTCGGCATCTAAAACTTATGAGTTGCAATTACAGTGAAAATCAGATCAAGTTGAACTTACCGTTGATCATGTTCTCGATTTCACTCGATGAAAGCTTACCAACAGAGTTGGAAATGGTGATGTTGGCACTGCGACCTGAGGTCTTCTCAGTGGCGGTGACCTTGAGGATACCGTTGACATCAACCTCGAAAATGACTTCAAGGACAGCCTCGCCAGCTAGAAAAGAGGTTAGCTACTTGTACATGACTTACTAAGGAGCTTAGGAGATAACAAACCTCTCATAGGTGGGATTGGTGCAAGAGTGAACTCTCCAAGAGAGGTGTTGTCCTCGCAGTTGATTCGTTCACCCTGGAACACTGGGAACTGAACAGTTTGTTCTGCGAAAATGTTAGTTTGAAGTCTTATTTAATGGGGTTGTGAGACGTAAGATTATCGGACACAGTAGTGAACGTTCTATTCATAAAATTAGTAGATATTCATGTGTGGTGATGTGCGGAGCAAGGCATATGGCGGGGAATAGTAGATTTGGCAGATATTCGCAATCAGGAAGTAGTAACTCGAGAAAACCGCAATAGAACCATTAAAAACAACACAACGGTAAAGCATAATTCAAACCAACTTGAAGCAGTTGAGAAGAAGAGCAAATAAACAGGGGAATAAACGTACCGTTTCTTCAAGCAAGGCACAGTCTGGCCACGAGGGACGACAGCGGCGAAAATGTTACCCTCCATCGCAACACCCAATGACAATGGTACCACATCCAGGAGGAGAAGGTCAGCGGTATCGGCCGAGGTGGCCTTACCAGAGAGGATACCGGCCTGAACGGCGGCACCATAGGCAACAGCCTCATCGGGGTTGATGCTCTTCTCAAGCTTCTTGCCGTCGAAGAAATCGCTGAGAAGCTTTTGTATCCGAGGAATACGGGTAGAACCACCAACAAGAACGATCTCGTCGACCTTGCTCTTGTCAATAGCAGCATCCTTCAGAACTTGGGCAACTGGGTCAAGAGTGCCATTGAAGGCCTTTGAGTTAAGATCCTCGAATCTGGCACGGGTGATTTGGGCATTGAAGTCCTCACCGTCGAACAAAGAGTCGATCTCAACAGTAGTTTGAGCACCGTTGGAGAGAGTTCGCTTAGCACGCTCGCAAGCGGTACGAAGACGGCGAAGAGCTCGAGGATCGTTTGACATATCCTTCTTGGTCTTACGGGTGAACTCCTTCTTGAAGTGGTCAAGTAGGTTGGTATCGAAATCTTGTCCTCCCAAGTGAGTGTCACCGGCGGTAGCCTTAACGGTGAAAACACCACCCTGAATGTTAAGAAGAGACACATCGAAGGTTCCTCCTCCAAGATCGTAGATCAAGACGTTTCGCTCCTTGTTTGACTTTCCGGCACCAAGACCGTAGGCGATAGCGGCAGCGGTAGGCTCGTTGATGATACGGAGAACGTTGAGACCAGCAATGGCACCAGCATCCTTAGTAGCTTGACGCTGGTTGTCGTTGAAGTAAGCTGGGACAGTAATGACGGCTTTAGCGACCTTCTTGCCCAATTTGACTTCAGCAACCTCCTTCATCTACAGAATCTTTATTAGCATATATTGGAGCATTCGAACTGGTACTATTTACCTTTATCAACACCATAGCTGAGATCTCCTGGGGTGAGAAGATCTTGTTCTCGCCAAGGTACTCGACCTCAACCATAGGGCTTCCATCTTGGTCGACAACCTTGAAGGGCCATGACTCAATATCCTTCTTAACGGTTGGGTCATCGAATCGTCGTCCGATCAAACGCCTGGTAGGTGCGGTAAGTAAAATTTCGGGAAAACTTTTCGTGCTAGTATACTAACTTGATATCAAAGACGGTGTTTCTTGGGTTCATAGCAGCCTGGTTCTTAGCAGATTCACCAATCAAACGCTCCTTGTCGGTGAAGGAGACGAACGATGGAGTTGTGAAACTACCCTGCTCGTTGGCGATAATCTCAACATTGGTTCCCTCATAATTGGCAACTAGTAAAATCAGTAATCTGTCTAGGTACAGGCTTCTAGCATGCGAGCAGATATCGCAGGTTGTATTTGATTAGAACGTACCGCAGGAGTATGTGGTGCCTATTCGATGAAAAATTAGCTAATGATCAAAAGACGGTGGAAACCTATGATGCAGACTTGAAAAGTCATGCAAAAGGACAGCGATTAAGACTTACCAAGATCGATACCGATCGCACCTTCGTATACCTCGTCAGCCATGATTGTATTATTGTTATTGTTATTTTGTTGGAAGGAGAGAACAATACACTGGTGGAGAGGAAGAAAGGCTCCAGCGATAATCACCTATGAAAAAAAAAGCGTTGTGGAAAGCTAGTCTGGGTTTAGTGGGGCTTGGACCCACACGTTACCACTCGATCGTCAATGTGCACGAGTGTCACGTGCCGAGGGTTCATGATAGCCTTGGCTTATATTGTACACACAGTCGAGAAAGGTCAACAGGGAAGGATTTAGCTGGCATTTGGAAAATTGCAAGTGCAAGTGCAGATGTAAGAGAATATCTATCTATTGAACACCGCCAATTTATTGTTATGGTACATTGGTAGACTCGATCCAGTGACGCCTAATCCCATAGTTCATTCACAGAACGCCGACAACGCCCTAAAGATTTTGCACACTACCCATGAAATATCAAGTAGCTTTTAGCAGATTAGCAAACACTGTAATCTTCTCTAACTCTGTGTCGGGACCGTTCACGGGCTTTTGGACGCCCTTCGGCAGTGATGCGATCAGTTCAATCTCTAAGCGGTTGACACCTGGTAATAGCCGACCTTCGAAAAGTGGATGACGAGGATCTAGGGGATGTCCGGGTATGAGAGGCATAGCATGCAGACGTTGATTGTTGAGAGTAATGAACAGCTTATGTTGACGCTCAAGGAGATTGAGTGCAATTGTCGGCTTGATTTGAAGGAAGTAATGAGTGGATGGGAGGTTGATGGTTACAGATTGCTGGGACATTGTATCGGAAGGCAGAAGATTCATTTGAAGATGATTTGGTATGTTAAGACCTGGATGTGTTGATAGACTTAAGTTGGTGATCATGGCATCAGAGGCATCTTCAAAATATCAGCAAGCAGATCCAAAATTCTTCTGTGAAACTTACCTTTTCCCGGTTGTCTCCATTTTGACTCAAAGGCAGGGTTCAGTACTGGATACTGTGGTTGGTGATTGAAGGACTGCGCAAATCCTCCCGATTGCGAATTGCCCTGACCAAGTCCAGGCGTTGACGGCGGTGGCATACCTACTGTGTTAGGACCTGGCGTAGACACCGCTTGACTAGGTGCCCGGTAATTAGGGTTAGATACAATAGCAGGAGAGTGTCGTGGTCCATCCTCATGCTTCACGGTAGCAGCACTTGCAATGGTTGGAGATGCTACAGAGCCTGACATGCTTCGTGTTCTATCAAGCTGATCAAGAGTCGGGACTCCAGGAGTAGTTGTAGCTGAGCCACCAAATGGGTTTCTACGGCTTGTGCCATTTGCGGCAGTGCCATTACCATTTGCAACATTTAATGGCACCGCAGGTGATGGGACCGGACTTCCTTTTTGACCAGGTAACTTGAGGGTGATTCTAGGATTTTGAGGTGGTTGAGGTTGCGGTGCTTTATTTCCACCAATTTTCAACATTATTTTCTTGGCGCCAGCTGGTCCAGGGACAGCTTTCTTTGCACTTTCCAACTCTTTGTGAAAGAAAATCTAGTTTGTGTTAGTGTTATCCAATTATGTAGAGATATTAACAAACCTCTAGTTCTTTGGCTAGATTGAATATTTCGCTATCATCTTCATTATAGTGATAGGCGTTTGCCCAAATCATGCTAGTTTCTGCCTCAAACTCGTCCCAATTACCAAATTTTGACACACCGGTGGGTAGGCCCTTCTTCCCAATTTCAATACCTTGGACCTGCTCCCACAGAGTCTGCAGCGATCTAGGGTCTTGAATAACAGCATAGTAATCCTTCAAGTCTTTTGGTGGCAATTCGACAAAATCCTCGAAAGTTGTAATCACATTCCTTTGCCAAAGTTAGTTACTCATATATATTACCAAGTGTTATGTACGAACTTTGGATCATCATTGTATAATATCATGTCTTCCACGACCTTCTCTTGTGCTTGTTGGAAAGTAAGCCCCGAGAAGCTTTTTCCTACATATTTCGCGACTTTCCAAGCTGGTGGAGGTGGACTCTTTGTAGCGGCCTTTGATGCGCGACCTTTTACTCTTTTTGTTGCAACAGGCTCTTCAATCTCAACGTCAGGTTCAACTTCATCATCCAACGTTTCCTCTCCTGGTAATTCGACAGGTGTAACAACAAATCCATGGACCTTGTAAGCGGGATTGACCTTTGTCATATAATTACTAAAGCCCTTCCGTAGGCGTTCAGCATCATCATATATTTGTGAGCCTTTCTCATTGTATTCTTTTGCATTTAGAACCATGCGCTTAAACCAGCTTTCAAAAGCAGTAAGATTTGGGAACTCGTGCCGCTTCAATTTGGCCTCAAGGGTGTCCAATGCTATGGGTAGTTTTGTGAACGTATAGTAATCTGGGAATTTCTTTTTGTTTGGTAACGAGCGGAAATCTGTATGTATGAGTCGACCACTATATGTGTGTTAGGTAGGTGAAAGCATAGTAAGGTCGGCAGCCTCAGCAAAGCAGGTAGATGCGCCTATTATCAGAAGAAAGGGCTTGGAATAGTTCGACAGGTCCCATCGCAAATGTGGAGGGCCGGCTATTCCCCAGCTATTTCATTCCAACATACCTTTTATCTGTTATGGTCCTGACGTGCTCCAAAGCCCTGAGACCTTCTATCTTCGTGCTTTCGGGGGTCTCTCCTTTCGTAGGAGCAGAGGTATCCTAGTGATGTCAGCGTTGCGATCCATTGCCAAAGTCTAGTTTGTAGATGCTGGAAAACCAAGGTGGAAGAGTTGTCGTCGCGGGTCAGGTACCCTGCAGGCTCGACCTGAATTGACAATCAACCACAACAAAGTTTGCGACTTTTGCGCACAGCTACCAATGAACATAAATGATCTCTTACATTTGGCATCTTTCTCCTCTTCGAACTGCGATCATCAAGATCATCAGCCACAACCCTCTCGGAGCCATTGACCTTGCGCTTATCCGTCATGGCGGGCGAAAGAACGATCGCAATGCAGTGGCAGATTTGTCAGTTGGAGGTACGGTTTCCACCAGGTAAATAAGCGTTGCGATGCGCTGCAAATAGCTTTGCTCTGGCCAGTCGCGTGTTTTGCTGTATCTCGCGTTGAGATGGAGTAGTTCCCACCCCTGTAAGTTCAGGTTTGTCCTTTTGGTTGGCAACAGGTATTCGTTCGGGAATCTCTCCTTGAAGAGAACAATATGAATGCGACCTGTAACAGGTTTTGCAGGCCGGTTCGAAATAATGGAGCGATTATATATATACCATTTGTTAGCATCAAAGTTGCATTACTCACACATTTATTTGGTAGATGGAGAGAAACACAACCCTGGTCACGTGGCTAGACTAGGAGCGTGGGGTGACTGAAGGTGAGGCTGCGCCGTGCCTGTAAACAAATGGTAGGGAAACAACAAATATCTGAATAACCTCATTGGCAGAACACACACTCGCTATCCACTCCGGTTTCTACGAATTGCTTCTCTATGCTGTTCATAAAGGTCCCTTGATTGCTCAATTCTACATTTTCACGACCCTACTTCCCAAATACGGGGAGCTGTGCTTTTCGCCTTTGGCCAAATTCCATATACAAGCTTCAACACTTTATCAATTCCCTCAATACGTACATAAGTCTTTTGCGTGGAGTTGAAAAGTTAGAGTCGTTGGCATAGTTCAGCCTACAACTTGTCCCGGAAAATATATCTCTCAGCTGTGATAGGCACTACCACAATGGCCGATCAAGACTACAACCGCAGGAACAAAGTCCCTCGGCCGCTCTCGGAAACCGAAAAAGCGCGTCTGGATGAATTCATTGATAATATCCATTATTCTGCCAGGTGAGTGGGCTGTTCCGCAGACTTTGGCCTTCGCAAAATACTAACTTCTCATATAGATACAGCGATAACGAATATGAGTACAGACATGTCCAACTTCCTAAGAATATGTTGAAAGCTATCCCAAAAGACTATCATGATCCACAAAAGGGCACGTTGAAGTTGCTGTGGGAGGAAGAGTGGCGCGCTCTCGGGATTACACAGGTGCGTTGCAATACTTCTAAACAAGAGTGTCTGCCGTACTAATTATGACACAGAGTCTTGGATGGGAGCACTATGAAGTCCATGAGCCAGAACCGCACATACTGCTCTTCAAGTGAGTCCAGATCCTCCCCTTACTACTTGGAATACTAACCAGGAGAACAGGCGACCAATTAATTACATACCTCCTGGACAGTAAATCAATGAATCATTGCGGTTGATGCCTATATACTTGATTTGAATTGGGCGGCTTTCTGATTTGGCGGCGCAAGACATTGGGTGGCGTATGCTTTCATGATATTATGGCTCATGTCTCTCTCTCTCGGATCATAACCTAAAGTACTTTTTGATGCATCGGAATGGTCACTTCAATGTACTAGATTAGGACTAATGAATGTACCCCTCTCTCTTGAGATAGCGAACTTTCCATCGATCGTACGTGGAGAACGTGTGCTGCAGAAGGTGGTGAGATCTGACGCTGATGAACCATAACGCCTTGAAAGAGTCAGAATATCATCGAGTGTGTGCATAGCATCTAGTCAATTTAAGCTTTAGCCTTGTATTAATTTAAAGATATAATAGTAAATCGTCTTGGTACAATAATAACGTTCTACATGATGTTATAAATACACCAGTTTTTATATATATATATGCTCGTTAGATCTTTAATGCGGGCTTTTATTGAAGATACATATTAGAGTGTGTAGTACTATTTCATATTTTGAGGATCCAGCATCATGATTATATAACAACTCCTAACGGGCAGTTTGGAAATGATGTTTGAGGCGTCTCTGTTCTTCCCTTCTTTTAGTTTTCCTTCTTTTTGAATTATAAACCATCAGGCATACGTCTATGATCTCGCTACTCGACCTGAGTGGGAACTATACACCGATTCACACTTTGAAAGGTTAACCTAAAAGTACATGTTTGAGTGACATGGGGAATACAATGCCATACTATTTTGTTTGCAGTGCAAACCGGGGACGCACTATATTCCAGTTATATCCGTTACAATAGTTAGGATCGTCTTTATACTTGTCAATCCTTTTGAGCTTTCCTAGCTAAAACGCTAATAACCATTTTATTAACTTTAATTTCACAGTATAACAAGGTATATGCCGTTCAGATTTTGCTTCCACCTAGGAAATATTTGTTTACCCATCATTTAAGGTGGCTTTAGGTATCTTAAGTATCTTAGGCTGTTCTTTCTCCCTTTACCTAAGCATATCCTTCGTATATTCGAGGGCTCCGCTACAATCGCTACAATCAATGATTGTTCTCCAGAACTTTTTTTTGATACGACGGTGTAGGTTACTGAAAGCTGCGCACTAGTTCGCAGAATTAGTCCTCATCCTAGGGCTGACAGAGAACGTGTATTTTACCCTATCGCCGGGAGAGCATGGTACCCCATGCCATCCTCCAGAGTATTTTATATTTGGGTCATGCGCATGCAGAAAGCATTACCACTGGTTTCAAGTATAGTCATTGACTTCTACTTCTTCAGAATGCAATGCTATTTGTAGTCTTGGAACCAACTTCTTATATTGTGAGTGGGTTAGAGACAGAAGCATACATTGCGGTCAAGGAATCTGTTATTAGAAGACTCGCGGAAACCTCTGCTGGAACCATTGCTATTAGACTGCTCAAGTGTGGTTTTTTGATCTTCGCCATCACTATTACAGCAAGGGTTGCAAATGGATAGTTCTCTTATAGCACTGACTCCAAAAACAACACGGAGTAATATATCAAAAGTATAAAAGAAACAGAAAACAGAGACAGATGTCGAGTAAGTAAATATCGTGTTGTAGGTGAACAATTCCAGCAGAGCCCTGTATAGGGTAGATCCTTTTCAACCATGTGTTCTCAGGTATTAGGTTGTCTTTTTCGGCTTCTACATACTCGTTGCAATCTACCAGTAATGTTAGTTCAGGGAAGGATGGATCGGATGCTTTCTTTCTATGTTGGTATAGTCATTACTACCAGAGAAGCCCGAACAGTATACCCCGCAATGTACACAGCATACGACCGTAGTCGTGGTCAGAAATTAGATTGCTTGGGCGAGCAATCTGGATAAAGATTGATAGACGGAACCATTAGATACTCAAACCCTCGAACTCAAGAACGTTCACAATGAGCATGTTCACAGAGTGAATCCAGAGCAATACACAGCACGAAATGATTTCTAGGACCGTCTAATCAATTGCGGGAAACAAAAGCAGTATACATTTTGAAGCTATTTCTACAGTAGACGGACTGTGGTAGTCGCTCGCAGGTTGAGACAAGAGCTCAGCCTTGTCGCCTGCGAGGCTGAACGTTGAGAAAAAGATTTCGAGGATCGCCTCGATGGAGCATTGGGTGAGCTTAGTGGCGGGTGAGAAATCGAGCTATTTCCGGAGTGATTAATAGTGTGCCAAGGCGTCCTTTGGCTGGTGGCGCAGACGTCCCTGTTTTGGATGACATGATTTAACAGGTTGCAGATTGATCACAAAATGCCGAACTGGACACATCTCGTAGATGACATGACATGTTGCTTTGCAATCGACTCACCCGGGCTTAACAACAAAATCTCCTGACTTATGTGCTATTAGACTGAGACCCTTTCAAGTATCTTAAAAAAAGCTCAGAGGCATTTCCATCTTTTTCAGGCTTCTACTAGCGGTTCCATGAATTGAGGTTCAAATAGAAATATTTCCTTTGTCGAACCGATCCAGACCACCCCACCTCGAGACATTACCATATAGCCAGTATTCGCCCTGGCTAATTAGAGCACTTTCTCAAGGATAAAGGGCAAACCCTGTGACAAGATGAAGGCTTCCGCCAAAGCCTTTTATCTGGCCTTCTTTGCCTTCCTTGGTACATCTCATGCGGATTCAACGGGTGACTCGAGAATTACACCTGCTGGTCCAGATGTTTGCGCGGTACGCTCTTAGTCTTCTTCTATCTTGCCAGGCATGCCTTTCTAATGCCTTTACTCAGATATCTCCCAAATCAATCGTCTCAGACGCATGTGCTTCCTTTTCTACGTTAGATGGCTTGAACCATGATCTCAAATCCGCCCTCCTCGACATCACACAAAAGACAGACTTCTTCTCGTATTACCGATTGAATCTATTTGGAAAAGAATGCCCTTTCTGGAATGATGATAGTGGCATGTGTGGGAACAGAGCATGTGCGGTCAATACATTGGACAACGAAGAGGACATCCCACTAGTATGGAGGTCGGATGAGCTGGGGAAACTGGAGGGTCCGAAAGCTGTTCATCCCGGCAAATTGTTACAAGAAAAGAGAGGACCGGAAAGACCATTACAAGGAATGTTAGGGGAGGATGTCGGAGAAAGCTGTGTTATGGAGTACGACGACGAATGCGACGATCGGGACTATTGTGTGCCAGAAGATGAAAGTGCAAGCGCAAAGGGTGACTATGTAAGCCTTGTGGATAACCCAGAAAGGTTTACGGGGTTCGCTGGGGTTGGAGCACAACAGGTATGGGATGCTATTTATCGGGAGAATTGTTTCTCGAAGGCTTCATTTCCCAAATCAGCGTCTCTTGGAATGCCTCAAATATCCACCAATGGACCTGCTGGTTTTGAACTCAAATCAGTACTGGAGAGGAAAGGAAGACAACAAGTTCTTGAAGAGCAGCAAAAACATACACCCGACATCCCGTTTGCGTTTGAATCTGGGTTGGAGCACGAAGCTGAGTGTCTAGAGAAGCGAGTGTTCTACCGAGTCATCTCTGGGATGCATACGTCCATCAGCACCCATATTTGTTGGGAATACTTGAATCAGACGACCGGAGAATGGGGACCGAATCTTCAATGTTACAAAGATCGACTCCACAAGCATGCTGACAGAGTGTCGAATCTTTATTTCAATTACGCTCTGGTTCTTCGGGCAGTTACCAAACTAGGTCCGTCACTAAAAGATTACACATTCTGTTCTGGTGATCCTGAGCAGGATCGTGACACCAAATCCAAAGTGCAACACCTCCTATCACAAGCGGGTGCTGCTCCTCAAATTTTTGACGAAAGCCTCATGTTCGTCAATGGAGAGGGCCCGAGCTTGAAAGAAGACTTTCGAAACCGCTTCAGAAATGTCAGCCGAGTAATGGACTGCGTGGGTTGCGACAAATGTCGTCTTTGGGGCAAGCTTCAGACTGCGGGATACGGTGCAGCACTGAAGGTGTTATTCGAATTTGACAATAACGCCCTAGATGCTCCAATTCTTAAAAGAACAGAGTTGGTTGCACTATTCAACACCTTGGCACGCATATCCGATTCCCTGAGCGCGATCCACAAGTTCAGAGTTATGGTCGAAGCAGAAGAATCTGTAGCGGAAAGTGATGGACATTACCACATGTCTGACCGTGTCACCAAACCACATAACGTAGTCAACGATATAAACGCGGTAGACCCGACACAAGAAGACTTCGAGGAGTATGAAAAGGAAGAGGCACGGCGTAAGCGCGAAACTAAGAAGCCAACTCTTTCAGACGATTTCTGGAGAGAGCTGGACTTGGTCTGGAAAGCATACAAGTACGTGATTCGGGGGTGGATCAGTGCCCCCAAAAATATGTAAGTTGTCTTCGTTGCATGATTATGTTGGTCGATTTGACTAACGCGTTCGCTCTAGATGGGATATATTCGTCTTGGAGCTGTCTCGAGGATGGGAGTATTTCCTTGGATTGCCAGTCTCGCCACGATCGTGGAAGCTAGTGAAGCCCAGAGTAGATGAGCTTTAGCGACTGTATATAGATTGATTTACAAAGAGTACTTGCATCAGCGATTGGCGTTATATTGGGAGGCAACTTTAGACGCCACACTTGAATGGAAATGTACAACGCCTACCTTAGACCGTGACTTCGTTCCTTCATTTCTCCTCATTTCAGCAAAACGTGTTCTCCCTCTCCGTGTCAAACAGAAGACCCGTATTTACGAGAAGGCATGGACTAACCCCAAGTACCCGATTACAAATTGAGTTTGGTACGAGTTCTTGTTAACACTCCCTTATTAAGCTGAAACCCTTTACTTGATCTTGATAATAAGCATTTCCTTGAATTCTGATTCCATCCACATCAACTATGGGAAGGCACACTTGAACTGGGAAAGTTTTCGTCCGATGAGGTCATTGCACCGTACCTTGCATGGGCGGATGAAAGATAGTTTTCCATTTGTAAGAGAGCTGGTGCTGTCAGAAAACCCTATCCAAACCCTAAAACCAGCTATTTATTTCTCGAAAGGGGAGACATTCTCGCCATCTAAACCGAGACGAGGAGATGCGTTTCGGTGATGAAGTCACCTTGATAGTGGGAGAGCATGATTGATACGTGCTGAAGAGAGTGCATGTTTACTTTTGGCTGCCATGTCAGGGTCTCAATCTCTTTACCGCAAATCCTTCCCATCTACCAGCGTCCGGATGAAACACGACGGGGTCGAACTGGGAGAGGAAGGCAACCCGGCAACGCAAAACCCCATTCCTGTAGACCTATAATCACATCTAGTTGGCAGTGATACTTGATCTCGCTGTGACCCATCTATTCTGCCTCTTTCATTTCCAGCACGCGGATGCCAACTTGTGTATACGTTGTATGCATTGAAAACTGGCTGGAGTGGCCAGCCAAGCCAGGCAGTGCTGCAGCGAATCCCCATTGAATAAGCTTTGAGGGGAGGGGGGAGACAGTCAGGATTTGAGGAACGGCAGCCATATCCATCCAGCCATCCAGTCGAGCCGGTTAGTAGTGCATGACGCCCCCTTTTGCCCCTGATGGCTCCCCTATTTCCTCCCCCCTCCCATCAACGCCAGGTACAGGGCAAGTACAGTAAAGTAAGGTACGCTACAGTGTGGGTGGTGCCCCTGTAAACCCCTGGGAGCCCCTGTAGCTTCGGGCCTTCGGGCGCGTCCCCCCCCTGGAAATTGGAGCTCGTATCGAAGCCATTGGTGAATCAGAGGCCGTAAAAGGCCCACTATGCGGCAGGCCAAGACGCTCGCGTTATTATTAACTTTTTGCTGATCGTCTGTACAAAACAACCAACATCCTCCGTTCGTTCCTACGTTCCTTCTATCACCATCACCACAGTCTCTACGACATCTCACCCCATCAACCACTTTCTTCTTTCCTCCCCCTCTCTTTTTGATCTCATCAAAAACCCCACATTCGTTGATTCTTTTTGTTTTCATCATGCACTCTTCACTCATCGCTCTTGCGTTTTCCTCCGTGGCAGCGGCCTCTACCCAGGGCTTCAACTACGGAGCTACCACGAGAACTGGTACCGTCAAGGTCGAAGCAGACTTCAAGGCCGAATTCTCAGCTGCCAAAGGCCTTGCCAACACCAATGGAGCCTTCTCCAGTGCCCGACTTTACACAATGATCCAGGGCGGTTCGACCAGCGATCCCATCTCTGCCATTGCCGCGGCCATTGACGAGGATGTTAAGCTTATGTTGGGAATGTGGGCCTCAGCTGGCCCCGAAATCATCGACAATGAAATTGCGGCTTTGAAGAATGCCATCACCAAATACGGAGAGGATTTCACCAGCCGTGTTAACGGCATCTCCGTAGGAAGTGAGGATCTTTACAGAATCACCCCCACCGGTTACGAAAACGACCCTCTCAGTGTCGGAGCCGGCCCAGCTGAACTCGCCAGCTACATCAAGAAGGTTCGTGCAGCGCTGGCTGGAACTGCTTTGGCCAAAACCCCTATTGGACACGTCGATACATGGACTGCGTGGCAAAACGGATCCAATGCCGCCGTCGTTGAGGCTGTTGATTTCCTCGGCATGAACACCTTCCCATACTTCCAGACCACCGAGGCCAACGGTATTGAGAACGGCGCCAAGCTCTTCAAAGATGCCTTAGCCGTCACCCAGAGCGCTGCTGCCGGTAAGAACGTCATCATCACCGAGACCGGATGGCCAGTTGGCGGAAAGGATTCCTCCGCCGCAACTGCTAGCATCAAGAACGCCAAGACATACTGGGACGAAGTTGGCTGCTCGCTATTCGGAAAGACCGATGTCTACTGGTACACTCTTGTTGATGCCAACACCGATACCGAGAAGCAGCCACAATTCGGTCTTGTTGGCACAACCCTCAAGACTACTCCTCTTTTCGATTTGACCTGCCCAGTCGTTAAGTCATCCAGCTCTGCTTCCGGTGGATCTGCTGCTACTGCTTCAGGCAGCGGCTTCGCAGCTGGCTCTGGATACGGTAATGCCTCTGCTACAGCATCGGCCATTACTCTGACTTCCACCCTTGCCAATGGTTCAGTTACCACCATCCAGACCAGCACCACCCCAGCAGCTGCACCAGCACCAACTGGAACTGGATCTGGATCTATCAATATTGTTACCGGCTCAGACGGTGCTCTTGTCACTCAAACCGGCACTGGTAAGCAACTCTAGAGTTCCAGACGTGATTGAATTAAGCTAACATTGCATAGCTGGCGGATCATCTGCATCAGGTGCTGCTGACGTTCCAGGTGCTGCCTCGGCATCTAGATTCAATCTGGTTGCGGGAGGTATTGCCGCTGTGGCTGCCGCCTTCATGGCTCTGGCTTAGATATAATTGATAATTGACGGGTCAAAGGCGTAGGTATGCACAGTGCTTAGAAGCACGCATGGTTTAGATATTGCAGGATAGAACGGAATGGAGCATTATTCGGCGTCTTGCTATACGGCGCTCATCAGCACCGTATAAAATCATTGTACAAACACCATGTACATATACTCATTTCACAATGGACTTTTTCAAAATTATCATTTTCAAATTTTGCTTTGTCTCCCTTTTAACATGCGGACTCTCTTCCAGATACCCACTTCCTTCTCCCGTACTTTGTTCCTCCACTTGCCCTTCTCTTTGACTACCATTTCCCATACTGCATGGTGTCTACGTCGACAATTAGCTATTCAATTACACGCTTGCAGCGAATTCCTGTGACACGTTCGTAGTCCGTTTCCCTATAAGTCTGCAGCACGAATGTACAGGACCGCTCTATATAATCTTCACTAGGCTATTGTGTTTTTCTGCCATGTCACAGAACAGCCATCTGCTGTATTCAAAGCGCTGGGTGGTGTCTGCGTTCGGCGTCCTGTTTCAAGAGGCTCCTAGACCATCTCAGTCACTGGAGTTATGCTTTTTCTCTCCTGGGGTTTTGTTTGGTTTACAGATTTTGCTAAGAGGTGATCACATAATAAATATTACACTAGTTGGATGGAAGCGTGGCAGAACTTGAACATGTGAGGATTTTTTGAGACGCTTGTTTTGAAGTGTTGGCAAGTGAAGTTGGCGCGCTGGTTTTCCCTCTACTCCCAACAACTTGTCTGCTCTGATCATGAGCTCAAAATGCCGATAAGAGTCAGCTTCCTTTTTAGGGAGAAGTAGTACCGAGACATCAGATTGTAGCTTGATCTCTTATTATGCTTCTGTGTATCTTGAATTTAGAAGTTTCATCTTTAGAAGTTTAGTCTTTCCTCCGGGTCAGACTTAAATAAGATATGCTTCTTGTGAACCAAACCCTCAAAACTACCAAAGTCATACTACAATATCCAACTAGGCACATCCCGCAACCTAGGACCATCCAATCACTCTTGCTCAACTTGATCTCACGCGGTATTTCTAGCAGCTTATTTTATCATATGTTCATCCGGTCCCCTATTAATCGAGATCTTGAAGTCAGTCATCCAATAGCTTATTCCAGAAATCGTGCCACAGACCCGCAGGCTCATTGCCCTGAAGGCGTTTCTACAATTGGAGATTCACTGACCAAGGCCCTTGCTGACAACTGGTCTCGCAGCAGCGGTGGGTGATACACTTGAAATATTCCTGCCTATATATATCCCGCCGGTATCAGCTGTGATTCCTCACACTATGAAAAGAGAACAACTCAACGAATGCAAACAAGACGGAGAGCCTACTGCGCGCTGGCAGGCGGGATATGACTCCACCACTCTTTCTTGCACAGACAGTGTCCGTTTACTTTGTCGGTGCACCATTTGGCATTGCAAGCTCTGCGTTCGAGAGTTGAGGGGAGCGCATGGATGAAGCTGATGCTAACGACGAAGGCTGTCATCAGAATAGTGAGCAAATGCATTGTTGAGCTTTATTTGATAAGGTATCAAAGGCACGTTTCTTGCGAGTTTTATATCGGTGGCTAGAGATGGATAATCCAACGGGATCTCAACAATAGAGAAAAAAGCCGTCTTTATATATCCTCAACTTCCCTCTTCCACATCCTGCTTCTGGTACTACAAATACCAAACACGCACGAATCGGCCCAGGGGAAGTCTCGAGGCGACACAATACATGATCATAAGATCCAGTTGAACAAAGTAGCAAACTGGTCGTTTGTGAAATTGCTGCAGTGACGACGCGGCGTGGTGCTCTAAGGTGCCATGTGAAAACCAGCTGACGATGAATCCAGAAAGCATCAAGTACCAGCAACCCACTATTATTACAACTAGAAACCCAAACCATCGTGAATCTGGAAAAATGGCCACATATTATATAGCTGACAAGTGAAATCATTCATGTTCTTGCTACTGGTTGATCAATCAAGACAGGCTTCCTGAGCGTTTTCCGCGCCTCACAATCTTTTCAACAACTAACATCTTGACATAACACCAAACAGCCTCTCTTACCTCTCACCTCAACCTCTGAGCCGAGTTCCGCATGAAGGCGATCGATAGGGAATGCAGCTCTTGGATTAACAGATCGGCATCCGCGAGATCCCTCATCCTGCGATCCCACCCGATCTGAACAAGGGGTGGGGAAAACTGCTCGCAGGCAGCGATTTCTATCTACCCTTACTTACTTACCTCTTTCGATAAAAATGATTGCACGCCAAATACTTTGTAGCACCGAGTGAATGCAGCGTTCCTGGTTGTTGAACCACGCTAGGCAAAATCTAAGCGCGGCACAACGCTTCTCCATCATCTTTCAAAGCACCGTACTACGGGCTCTCTGGAAGTGCGTGGTTCCATGGTTCCAAAGGTCCAATTCTTAAGACGTACGTGTTGGAGAACGTCAGCTGCAGCAAAGAAAAGAAAACAAGGGGCCATGGTGGCGTTGTAGGTATACAGTTTCCATCATATTCTGATACAATTGTTGTACAATCGAGCCTATTGCCCAGAAACCATTCCCACCTCCCTAATATGCCGCTAATTACTTTGAAGAGGAGAGTATGCCGGCATCCAGAAGGCTTAGCGCAAATATTGTACAAGAATGGTCTATCGCCTACAAAGTCCAAGTCATATCAGCCTCTCTCATCACACCCTCTATTTAGCGTCGCCGCCACCACCAAACCATCCGGTGAAGCCACTCTTCATCATCTTCATGCTCTCTTCCTTCATCTTTTCCTCGTTCGCCTGCTCTTCTTTCAACCACTTCTCGCCGTTCTCCCGAATCTCCTTGTCCAATGCCATATAGGCTTTAATGGCGCGCTCTCGGTTTACATCCTGCAACATCTTGCCTTGTGCCATACCTTCTGATATGCTCTGCTCGCCATCTAGAGGGCCTGCTTGCATACCTAGTGCCCCACTTAAAAAGCCGATACCCTTTGACTTCTTTTTCTTTGCCTCTTCAGCCATCTGTGCCTCGAACTTTTTGCGCTGAATTGCTTCTCGGCGTGCGAACTCTGTAGGAATGTGGCTATCCTTGAAAGTTGCAAGCACTTTCCGGACATCTTGCACTTCCATGGTCGCAAGAAACTCCAAGAAAGGTATGTGTGAGACGAGTTCCTTATCGTCCTTTTCACCTTTCCACTTGGGAAGAATGATGGCGTTTTCAGGCTGTTTGCTGGTGTGTGCTGGGTTGGTGTCGAAGATGATCACTTTGTTTAGCGGACGGTTCAGATATGAGAGATCCTGTTTCGTTAGCAACATGCATGGCATTTGTAGAATAAGCTTACTTTAATGTATTCTCCCTTCTCGTAATAAGTAGCCTCTCGATATAATGGCCATGCTATGATACGATACGGGTCGAACTTTCGTACAATAGGCTCTGCCATGGCCCATGGTTGTGTGGTGAATAGACAAAGTTCATAGTATTGGGATAAGTAGCGCAAGAAATAATCAACACCAGGGCGCTTGGCCATGCGCCAGCCATGTTCGCGAGTCCATTCGCTGTGGAGAAGTAGATCTTCCATACTCAGTACCAATGTGTATGGTCTTGAAAACATAGGGTCTTCGTCTGGAAGCAGCTTGGGGAAAGCTGGCTCATTGTAGTAACTCAGTTGATCTCCCAATCGCGCGCGAGCCCTATTCCACATCAATCCGAGAGCCCAGCCAGAGGGCGCATCTGCCGAATGCTTGTTCTCTTCTTCTTCGTTCTCCCAATTGCGACCAAGGTATATGAGTCCAAGTATAGAAACACCACCAAATGTGGCATACATTATGTTGGCAGCCCTTGCCCGCTTTTTATCAGAGGATGAGATGTACGCGGAAGCAGGAAGTTCTCCTTTCCCTCGTCCTCCACCTTCTTGCCCCTCTGCTTCCGTGAGATCTACAGCGGAAAGAGGAGAGCTGCCAGCCATCTCATACTCCAATGTTGAAGGTATTCCTTGTCTCAGATCTGGAAGAGGTTTGCTAGATTGTGGCTCCGTAGCAGGAGGAGATACGGATTCGCGGTTTCCTCCAGTACTTTCAGACCGAGGAACAGAATTACTTTCGGCGCCCTTGCTAGCTACATCGGAATTCTTGGATGGATTAAGCCTGCCTGACTTGTCATGGTGTTTATTTGCTTGTTGTTTCAGTGCTTCTGATGGACTTCCTTGCTGTGATGGCCGAGAGGAATCTGGGTTCTTTTGATTGAGATTATTAGGATTGTTGGGAGTATTAGGTGTAGGGCTGTTGTTATTATTTGGACGATTGTGCCTTGCCATCGACCGATTCCATACTGTCGATGATGATGCTATCCAAGGAGCTGTACGCAAGGCGGGACTTTGCAGCGACCTGGTGATTGCTCTGCACAACATTTTTAACGAGCGGGTTTGGCTGTATCTTCAGTAAAGAAGACACTCGTGGCTGTTGTAAAACTATCAAGTTAGATTCCTTCTAACATTCGATCATGTATCCAACTATGGCAAAGAAGATTTCCAGAGAAGTCCGTCCGGGATGCTAAGCGAATCTGGTTTCGGTCTTACCGCTCGCTCACATATAGTTTGTATGAAGCAGGACCTGCTGTTAGCCAAAATTGTGCTTATAGATAACTTTTTAAATATATATTGATAGGCATATAGAAGATATACAAGTAAAGAGTGTACCTTTTTGCGGGAAACTCCACCTGAAAGATGATCAAAACCAATCTATAGTCTAAAGAATTGCAAGGCAGAAAAGGCAGGGGTGAGCTAATCAGCTCACAGCTCTATACCTATCAATACCTAGCCGGCTTGAGCCTAGTGTATAGAAGACGCTAGTGAAGACCAGGTATAAAATATGTGACTTCCCGGCAACTCTTTTATTTTCCTTAAAGTTGCCCTCGTTGAAAGAAATTTGACCTAACGACACTATTCCTCTATGTGCGCACGGTTGATTAGAGACGAGCAGAGAAACAATGTCGATTTCAAGAATTGCCTTCATGGTCGGTTCCTTCTAAAGGCATCCGACCAGATTGAAGTCTTTCCCGTGTCTACATAACATCATACTATCAGAACCACCTGCGGGGAGAAGGAAAGGAGAGACCATTCACCATACTTTATTTTTACATTGAGGAACTCTCGTGAATAGATTCAATTCATCATTCTTTCTCCGATCTTTTTGACTTTGTCCGTGTCCATTCAAACGCGGCTCATCCACCGGCGTATTTTAAAAGAGCGCCAGGTCTTCCAGGTTCTATTACAACTATCTACTTCACTACATAGGATGACACCAAGGATAAAGAGCAATGGGTTAGCCATTCGATCTATTGCCAGTACGAGTAACACTCCAACGGCAGCGACGACTCCTGCGTCCTCAACATACCCCTCTCCATACCTCTCCGAAGCTGAAGAAGAGCATGAATCGAAGAAAACAACATCTGCAAAGAAAACAACATCTGCGAAAAAGACTTCGATATTCCCATTCTTGTCACTTCCTTCTGAACTGCGCAACAAAATATATTCGTTAATCTTCTCGTCATCTCCAGCTGTCATCGATCTTGATCCGCATACGTTCTCCCAACTTCACCGAAATAAAACTCTTGCCCTGTTCTCTGTGTCCCGTCAGGTTCATTCCGAATCCACACATCAATTTTTCAGTACTCATACCTTCCGCCTCTTCCCCACCTACCCAGGCCGTAAGTCTGACGTTCTTTAGAGCAGCATATTCCACGTAAGAATGTCTCGAGGGTAATCTGCTTCAAAGCCATGTATTAAGATTTCCCTCTCGACATTTCTCAAAAATAGCAACCCTCTCGAGAGTTTATCTCAGCTCATTTAATATACTTTAATAGATAAACTAACTCGGATAATTTGACCCATAGGCTACTTCAAGACCAAAAAACCGCTTCTTGCCCGTCTCCCACGGCATTATCGCTCATCTATTACGAATCTAGAATTGCGGCTGGGTCCAGGTTGGAATAATCCTCCACGAGGATGGGTTATAAATGAAAGCCTAGGGCTTCAAGACTGCACCAGTGTTCGAGTCTTGAAGGTCTTTGTCGAATGCGATCCCTCGGATGGGGTTTTCAAAGGCTTTCGGGCTGGTGAGGGATTTTATGAAAGGTTTTGTCAAGACTTACTTGAGGGTGTGCTGAAGGCAACTCCCACTATTGCGACTGTAGAATTCGACGCCTGGACTTCAGTTAAACGAAGCGGGGATATGATGCAAGGACTAGGAAATGTAGTCTCTGCTTTTGGGAAAATAGTCGGATGGGGACCAGAGAGGGGTTGGGACAAGGAGAATGACAATTTATGGCTTGAAGCAATTCTCAAGACCAGAGGTGCAAACCTGAGCAAAACCGTTGCTATATTTGCAGGAGAAGTAGCAGGTGGATCGTGGAACAGAAACCGTTAAATCGAATCAGTTTCTTCCGTTAAGCTTCCTCTCGGATATTGGTCTTAAGCCCTGCGCTGATCCCACCACTGAAGCTCTACATTGAGCCCTTGAGGGTTTCTTCTGTATAACATGTTATCTTTTCAGAAATGGTGAGCGCGAGCGATCTATATGGTTCTATCTACACTTCCGTGTATACAAACGATAAGTCTTCTTATCGAGGGGTCACTTCGTGAATTCTGTTCCTCTCCCATCTACCAGGGAGTCGCACCAGACTACCCTTCGCGCTCTGAATAAAGTTAGAAGACTTTAGGCTCGTAGATCATAGACACATTTCAGTCGAAATGTAGAACTAGTTCAGAGTCCATTAATTGAAGCTTAACATATTATGCTCTATTTTCCACATCAGCATTGAAAAAAGGCAGGCTAGAGAAGCACTCAATTTCAACAGGGCTTTTGGCGATAATTCCTAACTTTAGCTCGGCTCTTGCAACATCGTTAGGTAATATACAATACTCAACGTAGATTTCATCTATCTGCCACTTTTGATAGCAACTTTCGGATAGTGTTCGGCAGCTTTTGCCGATCGGCAAACTGTCACCCGATACTTGGTACAAATCACCCGGCGTCCCACCAAGTCACTACTCCTTGCGATCCATGAACGACTCCTGAGAAACTTCAAAGAAATCTTTGGTTCCTAACTAGCTCCAAATATTCAAGTCTCAGGTTGCAATTGAACATTGTCTTTTTCGTCAAAATGACCGATAAAACCACAGAAAGTTACGCAAAATCAGGCTTTGCCCAGAAGATGGGATGGGGCAGCCGTCCAGCACTCTTACTGATCGACGTGTGTACAGCATACTGGTCGGCAGGCTCTCCCTTGGACACCAGTGCCAACCCCGAGAGTGTGAAAGCTCCTGAATCCATGAGAAAATTGGTTGCAGCAGCCAGATCAGCAAATACACCAGTGATCTGGACAAAAGTATACTATGACCGTCCTAATATGGCAGATGCAGGTCTGATGTACAAGAAAGCAAAGGCGTTGACTGTGTGGCAAAAAGGAGATACGAGAGGCTTCGATGAGTATGTCGACGGATTGGTGCCGGAAGATGGAGATATTATGATCGTGAAGAAGATGCCGAGTGCATTTTTTGGCACAACTCTTGCTGCTGATTTGCATTTGTTAAACGTTGATACTTGTAGGTATCCCCTCTCTTAGTAACATGGAAGAACTCTTGGGGCCTGCAGATTTTTGGAGTGAAGATTGGAGACGTGGTTAAATGTTGCACAGATCTCACTTTGCAGCAACTACTGATCTTATGCTTTTGTAGTGGTTATATGTGGTGTTAGCACCAGTGGATGTGTACGAGCGAGCACATTAGATGCTATGCAACACGGCTTCAGGCCAATGGTAAGTTTTAAGTCTAAAAGATCTATCTATACAGTTTTGACTAAATTCATAGGTTGTTGGCTCTGCATGTGGAGACAGGACACCTGAAATACAAAGAAGCAATCTATTTGACATGAATGCAAAGTATGCAGATGCCGTCTCAGAAGAAGAGGCTGTTGAGAAACTGAAGATCTCATGGACATAGCTAATTATACAATACTACGAGGTTTCATGGCGTTCTGAGTAAAGTAACACAGTCTCACCAGCATCACATCCAAGTGAAGTGAGTGAAGAAAATGATGTAAGTGAACACGAATATCCTTGTACTGTTATCTGTTCTCTTATTCTCAGCTCTTTATTTCTACTTTATTCTCTATTATCTAAATCTATCTATCTCATCTTATATATGTAAAGACGCAAGTATTCTAAGTCAATGCATACTCTCGCTCAAAGTGGGCAGCCGATATTGAAACGCGGCATTCACAGGTGCCCAGATATTCTAATCTCTAGCGTCCTCAATGGAATGTACACAATACATGAGATTGCAATCCCAACTTCAAATCCTATATCACCCGTAATCTTTCCAATTGGGCCTGTGAACCAAAGAGTGCTCATACATGGAATGATCATTCCGAACGCGAGGATACCAGTTCCAAGAGCCGCAAGTCCTACTGGCAGTTTGCGACCATTACGCCAGATAGCTGGATCATATGTCGACACATCACCCTTTCTGAAATAGAGATGTTCTAGAATGATCACAACTCCAAACACACCTGGCCAATACGAAACAATTCCGAGGAAGTTCTCTAGAGCAGCGAAAAAGCTCTCAGCAGTCTTAATACCAACTGTGATGAGAATGACAGTGGTGATGACTGAATATACGCCTCGAGGAATGCGAGCAGCGTAAGTCATGGTCGCTTGGAAATTGAGGGAGATAGAATACATAGAAGCTCCGATATTTCCGATGAGGGAAAACGCAAGAAGCACAGCAACGAACTTCCCAAATCCGCCAGCGGGCTTGAGCATGGCTTCAAGAACTCCGCCTGCAGAATAATTCTCAAAGCCGGCGTTCCAAGATTCGACGTTAGGCACAACAGCCCCAATCGCTGCGCCAAGAATTTGAAGAAGGATGGTGGGAATGGCTAGTCCTGCATAAACGTACCAAAACATTCGTTTTCTGTCCCCGTTAGATTAAATCTATACGCAAAGAGAAGGGTATACTTACGCTGGTGCATCAGGAGTATAGTATACAGCAAAATCAGATACAATTCCGTTAAATGGCAGCATAAATCCTACGATCAGACAACCGTATGTGAGAATCATGGATGCGGTAGCTGGCTCCTTCATCACAGGCTCATTTAAGTGTTTGCCACCGCAGCCCACTGCTATGACTATACAAACCATAGTGACAAACCAAGAGTATTTATTAAATATATGAAGGGTCCTGTAGCCGCAGAATGACACAAAGAGACTAATGAGAGCCGTCAAGACGATCCCAACTTTGATGGTCATCTTGCCGTCACTAACAGCTGACAATGTTTGACCACCGAGGACAACTGCAATGAGCGTAAATCCCACAATTGCAATGAGGTTGAGAATTGTGATAATGGTAACGCTGTAAAGTCTTGCAGATATTAGATCGATGCTTTACAAATGTAAATTCAAACGGGAGCGGTACTCACCCCCAGCTGTATCTTGCCTGGATAATCTGTCTCATGCCTGTCTTTGGTCCCAGTGTTCCAATATATGCAGTCATGACACAACACACTAAATTGAAGAAAAGAATGATCAAGGCGGCATCACGAAGGCCAAGACCAAAGCTTAAGGTTGCAGCCATGCCCGTTATAATTCTGGAAGTCTGTTATCACCAGATTCGCTACGTATGGACCTAGTCTGTACTTACGGTAAAAGATTGCAAACAATTGACACCCACATAAAGAAGATGCTATTGTAATTCGTTTTTATGCGCTCCTCAATTGGCACCGGGTTTATGCCTTTCACTTCAACACCCCACTGAGATAGTCTTCGCCAGATTGAGCTCTTGCCACTATACGTTCCTGGCGGCAAGACCTGAAGATCTGACGAGTCTCGTCCATGGCCAATTGGGCTTCCTTTTTCTGGATCATTATTGTGGCCCATTTCATCAGATGTCATGATAATGAATCGGCAATAATAATTTGCCTCTTCAGAAGGTGTGAGTTTAATTCAGAAAAAGATCTTGGCAACGAAAGGATCGCTAGCAAGCGAGACGGGAAAACTTTTTTCGTCCGATGTAACGCCCTTTTGGAAACTGTATGGCGTCTTGCTCTTCCTGTGGTGTTTGTGACAACTAAAATAGTGATCTTTCGCACTTGCAAGACGATTGAGGGCCGACTCGGTTATTTTGATAAAAGTGGATGATTTTTTCGCTGATCTCGACTTGTTGTCGTCACTTGCAGATTTTAAGGGCCACGATGTCTCTTGCCCAACTCCAAAGAACGGCAGATGGATCAAATCCAAATAGATATAAAAAAAATGAAGAGTAACACTGGTTAAGGTGAAGGAGAAGACTCTTATATACCCCACTTATGAGTCAGAACTGGTGGATTGTTCGATTATCAGCTGCTTTGCCGGGTTATAATCTTGATTTTGGTAAGGGAAAGAGTTGAGTCATCTGTTATTAGATGGGGTAAAGATAGATGCCAATAATTGAGCCTTATCGTGACTAAAAGGAGATTCAGGAGATTCAGGAGATTCAGGTCGTTCGCGAACTCAACGCGGTGACGTGCCGTGTTTAGGCATAAATTAGAAGTGATCGCTCTGGAGCCTCTTCAACTCCATTCAGTGCCGCTGTTTTGAAATACCTCTGCGGTGTCACAAATTCTGCAGTCTTTGTATTGCTAGTTATGGAAACACACCGTGAAGAACACTATATTGAAACTTTATGAGAGAACAAACAAATACTTAGTCGATAAGATAGCAGTTTTGGAAGGCTAGCCAGCTTTCGCTGGTGAGCGTGTTCTTACTGTATGCTGATCACTGGTCTTCCATCTCACCAAATTCAAACTAATTCGGACAGAAAAATTGGAGATCCATTGATAGAAATGCCAGACTGCTAAATATCTCAATCAAATCACTAACACTGTGATTACGGTAAGAATATGTTTGAGAAGAGCTTTTTGTAACATAAGTTTAGCGAATCCTAATTCAGCAAAATTTTATAATTACCGCAGGTAACTATTAATTTAAGAGAAATCAGCTCCACCCGTATCTGTTGAGACATCCTGATCAAGTGATTTACTTCCAACGATAATCTGGATAGAGAGAGGTTGCAGGAATCATTCCCCTCTTGCTCATCTAGGATACCGCAAGCCATTTCTAAGATCCCGAGTTTATGTTGTCACAGAGTTATAGGTAGCCAATATTTGTCGGCTTTTCTCTCAACTCTGCGAACATTTAATCTCTAAATAACAAGCTTTGAATCTGCTCAAAAGAGAGATTACGGCTCATGATAATCCTAATAGCATTGCAAGTATATGTAGCTTACATTTCCTCACCATTTTCATTGTGTCAATACTATCAATTGTTTTATTTATCTGGAATCTATCATCACGCCTTGATCAGGTGTAACGTATTTTACCTTGGCAAATATTAGACATTGGGGATAGTGATATGAGTGTATGTATATCGGAAAGTTGAAGGATTGCTACAGTGATAGCATCGAGGGGATATTCGCTTAACAAGGGGTTCGGCTAACTTTCCACCCAGAGGATAGTATACAGGCAACCTCAATTCTTGCTCGAGTGTATTGCCACAGTCATCATTAGATCATGCAATTTCAGGAACATTTACTTGTGTTACGATTATCTTGATTTATCTAATGTTTACTATCCATTACTCTGTCTTACTATCCATATTCATCAACCTCCAATACTTCTGATTGTGATTTTGTTTGAAGGTGATATGAGTATAGAGTAGAAAATTAGTACAAGAGTATAATCCAGGTCTTTCAATTAGGTAAAATTGAGCTGAATTGTTATATGAAACAAAACACTTGAAGATGCTGGGTTGAAGCCAATCAACAGTCTTGAATGAATTAGCTTCAGACGAATGAGCTTACATATTACAAAGGACAATTTACGCTCGAAAGTAATCCCCGGTAGTATTCCAAAAACTTCTATTTGATTAAAATTCAAAGAAAACTTGTACCATCTTTCAAATTGTCCCTTCAAAATGCCTACTAATATCCTCAGCTCTTTAGTACTGCATCAAACCATGCTTGACCCACACGGTGCCATGGCTGCCCCTCGAGTAAGTAAGTATTGGCCGCCCGCTGTTTTCACTCAACAACTTAAATTCGATAGCAGCTTTTGCACCACACGTAAATTGAGCAAAAGGAAATATGAGCCCTTTTCGCTCAGCTTTTTGGTCCCAAGGGATAACAACATGGAGGGTTTTCAGCGCGTGGAATCTCGAGATGATTGCGTATATCGCCCAAGAGTTATCGTGAGACCCCTTGTCCGGCTCTACACTCCGATACCAATCCATGAAGACTTCGACACTAGGTTCTTCTAAAGATTCCTTGATAAGGTCTGGTGAGTTTAAAATGAATTCTAGATGCTGAATGTGTTTAAACTCTTCCCACAAACGCGTCCAGGACCACTTGCCCCAAGGAAGCGCATCGCTACCACGTCTTAGATCCTCATCGATGCCAAATTTGAAATCGCTCTTTTGTTTTCGATAGTGCTGATCGATGGTAATTCTAAACAAAGTATTGGTGGGATTCAAGAGGCCAAAGTAATCCGACCTTTGAAGGTAAAGCTTTGATGTAAGCCATGTGCGAATTTCGGTTCTGAATTGTTTACAAGTTCCAATAAGTGACCAATAACCAGGTTCTGGTTGTATGACGGTCAGATCGATGACATTTGGTTCTGAAGATCCTGGCGGTCTAAGGCATAGATCAAATATCGCAAAACGGAGTTCGAGTGGCAAACTTTGTAATGTTCTATTTGCGATTATGGATTCGTTCGAATGGGGTGGTGACACCTCACCGAAATTCAATGGCTCCATACACATCTGCATCGAGTTCATCGTTACTGATTGGGAACCGTCCATTGTAAAAATGTGATTTTCTAGTGAGGGCGGCAATAATGAATGAGACTGTGGCAACTCGACTGCTACGTAGAGACAGTGCTCTGAACTTTCCGACAGTACTCCGGCCACAAATTGATTTCGATGATATTTGAGAATATGAATTAACGCCAATTTTTAACTGTAAGATTCGATGATAATTTAAGAATGAAAACCTGCGAAACATATCCCAGATAGGCAAATTTTAATTTTCTTTTTCTTGTGCTGGGGAAAAGGGTTACGTTCTGAGTACTTTAGAAACTTGCTCACTGACTAAAACAGACGCTAACATATTGGCCTAAATGAGAACGCCATTATAGAACAGGACTAGAACTTATCGAAATTCGAAGTTTTGCTGTCAAGCACTGTCGATTCCACGCTTGATAATCTAATTTAATGATTATATTCGCGGCAGAATAACGTGGTGTGCAAAATTATCACAAGATGAGTGTAACAGCCCACTCCACCAAAGAAGAAGTGAATCTAGAAGTAAGACACACATTTAATATCAAGATCTCTTCGACTGTAGGTTTGCTGGAGTGAAGCTTCATTGTCCGCCATGCTTCTCCCTTGTGGTTCTATGAGCCAGGTTCTCATATCAAATACTAAAGATCTAATATAAATTCCTTTACAAGATGGAGATCATCCCAAGAGGGGAGGGTCTACTCCTTGCTGGCAGATTTTGTCAAGCCGTTAAATGATTAGAAGCAGGAAAGTATTGCCATAATCTACAGAGACATGGCTTAAGCATCTGTCGAGTACTATAGCAATCTGACGTCGAACAAATTACCTATAGAGATTGTTCAACTTTGGCCATAACTCCGAATGCACCCAATACCCTGGTGAATGAAACGGGAATACGGTCGTTGATCGGAAGATTTTTGCCTGGATTGAGTCAAGTTGACGAACACTTCTTTTCTGCTTTGAAATTGTTGTATGAGGAGTGCATAGTGATCAGTGCAACATCTAAGAAAATATTATAGTAGCTATCATGGGCGATCGTGAATTTATCATACAAATACTAGAGAGAGACGTATCAAGCTCTACAACTTGACATCTAGTTAAGTCTATAGAGTAGACTTTTCTGTAGTCGAAGTTGCTGCACTCAATAGATGGAAGCTTGATGATCGATCCTCTTGGCATAATCCACATATGCCAAGACTGTACCTATTCCATATATCAATATATAGAGCTTCAAACTGACCAAGCGACATACAAGTAAACTCCACCTAGGAACTGCAACCATGCCTACCGTAGGACCAGAACTTCCTCCTCATCTTGCAAAGCGGAAACGTTCCGCAGAAGAGTCTGAACCTCCTAATTCGCCTCCCCATAAAGTTATCGCTGCCACTCCCCGAATTCTTGGTCCAACACCTCCTCCCTCGAAGAACCCCGATGAGCTTGATGTAAGCTCTAGTTCGGAAGACGAATATGGCCCCTCTGTACAGCCTTCACAAAATGCCAAAATACTCTCTCCGCCGCCGCGGCGAGTGCTAGGACCTGCTGCCCCTCCGGCACCGCTCTCTGAAATGCCCTCTGAGCCCGCCAATCCGCAAGATGACTCCTCTTCAGATGACGATGATTATGGGCCGGCTCTACCTCCACCACCTGGATCAGCAGCCGAGGCGCAGATGATCCGCCAACGAAATCGAGAGCGCGACGAGGAACGAGCTGCTGCGATTGCGAACCCAGCAAAGCCACAACGTGCAGAATGGATGCTTGTGCCACCTACAGACTCTGATTGGAGCTCACGAGTAGACCCGACTAAAATGAAGAATCGTAAATTCGCATCTGGGAAGGGCGCAAAAGCTCCTACTGAGAAAGGTGGAATCAGTGCCATCTGGACCGAAACCCCCGAGCAAAAAAGACAGCGGCTAGAAGACGAGGTGCTAGGCCGGAAAGATGCAGCTACCTCTTCTAGAGCGAACTCGGGCAAAATGGAGAGAATAGAAAGCAAAGAGGACCGTGAGACAGCTCGGCGGATTGCAGAATATAATGAGAAACACAAGGGAAAGAGCTTGACAGAGGAGCACCAAGAGAAAAAAGGAATCAAAGAAAAAGAGGACGATCCAAGCAAACGAGCCTTCGATAAGGAGAGAGATATGGCCCTCGGTGGGAGACTAGGACATGGCCAACAGAAAGAACTCATGGCAAAGGCCGCGGACTTTGGAAGTAGGTTTCAAAAGGGGAAATATCTGTGAGTTGGACTCTGAAGCATTAGTCATAAGGTTCTATAACGAAAAGAGCTATGAATGGAAGTGTCTTGATTTGTTTACGTCCATAGTGAAGAGTTTCGTAGCTTGATTGACTGAACAACACGACAGCATTGAATTAAGGGCGCAAATATGAAAGAGCAACATATGTACAGCTTGAAAGAAGCTTTCCATTTTAAGAGATGATATGCTTCCCTAAATCAGGCAGATTGAATCGTAGTCTAGTTTTAACATGACTAAAATCCAAACTGGGACTGTTAGGGAATAATAGTACTTCTATCCCTAATGTGAAAGACTTATTTCAAGTGTAGAATTCATTAGATATTAATGTTATTTGATGATTTTACATCTTCTTTTGCATGGGTGATCAATTGTTTGATATACGACAATACGACAATATGCAGACCTATTATCATTCAGGCTTGTAATGAATATCTTGAGAACATGCCATAAAAACTGTGGTTCTATCCTGAGGGATAGGTATATCTACCGGAATTCCAAAAGCCGCTTATCAAATCAACCAAACGAAGGCGCTTTGGCGGAGTGGTTAACGCGATGCCCTGCTATGTTGTAAGACAAGTAGGTAGGCATTTCTTTCGGGAGCGCAGGTTCGAATCCTGCAGGCGTCGTCTTTTTTGCATTTATAGCATACATTTCTAATATTTAAAGTTTTATATGCCATTAGATGTTTTCCTTTTTGGTCGTGTAAATTGACTATATTTCTGGCACATGAGTGGAGAGAGAGGATCAGTCCTACATTAAGCGAGCAGAGCTGGGACATATTCGACACCAGTTACAGTATTTTACCTCATCCGACTCCTTCCCGGATTGAAGTGATATTCAAATTCCAGAGGAAATAAGTGCATGTGTGTTTCATTAGAAATAAGTTATGCGAATTTTTCATTTGACTTGAAATTTAGATGAAGACTCAAACTATATTTTGCTAAGTCATTATAGGTATGATGAGAAGTGGACCTCTTGTCCTTTCTCAATTAATATAATTGTCACAAGAATTTTTACTTTGATCGAAGCAGGTTTGAGAAAATGATAAGAGCAGACGAGTTTGAATTTGATGCGATTGTATTGATTGATTAGTGGGACATGTGTCCAAGTCAAACTCCATAACAAACACTATTACCCAACCTTGACAAAATGAAATCAATCTACTTCTACTTTTATGTTTTTCTATGCGCATACGCTTCCGTCAAGCCTCCACTTGCACTCATATTTCCTTGACCTCAGCCTTCAATCCAAAATAAAGCTAATATATCACCTTCTAAGCCTCTGGATCCTTAGCAGCCAAAGCCTTCTTCTCATCCATTTGCATCTTCCACATGAAACCACTGCAAACCGAACTAAAGGCGAACAGGATACAGAGCGCGATGCTCAAGCCCCAGATACTCTTCATCTCAAAGCAGGTAGTTTTGGAGGCACCGGCCCAAACCCAGTAGTTAACCTTAGACATGTTCAACCCTACTGACTTCAGGAAATCCGAGGTCTCACCTTTAGAAGGCAGAGCAGCACAGTCTAGATAAGAAAGTGGTTTACCGATGGTAACAGCGACGACAATAACGGCAATAAGGAGGGCGAAATCGATGGCGGCGCTGATAAGGAAATGGAGGAAAGATGAGATATAAAGAATGTACGTCATGGCGATATAGAGGAAGGCGATGACTGCAACTGATAGGGTGCCGATTAAGACCTGGGGAGGTGCCTGATTTGCGGCTACCATTTCAGAGATGAAATTAGCGGTCATGCCAATGATTGTGACGAGTGAAATAGCTTCTAGCACCCGGACGACGGTGAAGGTGTTGCCAAGGGCTCCGAAGTTTTGTTGTGGTGCCATTTTCGAGGTTGTAGTATTGCGAAAAAAGGTCTTTCGTATGCTGGGAGTTTTGGGAGGTAGATAACAAGAATTTGTATTGCTAATCCAAGGAAACCTCAGGTCTTTTCTAGCTGGAGTTGGATAAAAATGAACAAGGCTTTAGAGTAATGCCGGTGGCGATGTGATTTAGTACTCGAATACTGAGCTATGATGGATTCTGAAGTGAAAGTGTGCCGACTAGCAGCAAAAGAAAGTCTAATTTGCAGATATTTGAAGTGAATGTGTTAAGGAAAAGAAACGAGGATGTTCAGAGACAGAAGAGAGGGCTTTGTAGATGTGAAAGAACTGATGATGGAAAAAAAATAGGAATTGAGAGGAAATAAGAACTTAAGTATTGAACCGTCACCATGATCTCAGCTAGACTTACCTCTAGGCCAGTCCATAATGACTCTATAAATTCTCGATACAATGCTGTGTTGTGACATGCGCTGAGTCACCCAATAGGACCAGAGCCTTCCCTAGGTCACCAGGAGGGCGGGCGCTTCACAGGCGACCCCAAGAGGTCGACGCCTCACCACCAACGGATGAACATGTATCGCGTCAAGAGAAACGCAAGCGAAATAAACGAAAGACATCAAATCAAGCGGTAGTAAAAATTGAGGACATTATTAGATATTGAACAGCCGCGCTGGCGGGTCGCGGTAAACATCTTAAAACATGGAGTTGGCGCGGCTTTGGGCAACAATTGGTGCTGGGCTGGCCTCGAGAAACCGTTTTCATGCTACAAGGCCCGTAAACCTGGAAGTAAAGGCGCCAGAGCATTGGAAACCGTGGCAATGGGACTTGTCTCAGCTATGGATGTATTCCTAGTGGCTGTGCTGTATTTGAGGGTTGCATTTGAGGGTTCTGATGTCAAAGCTTCGCGATTTCTCACTTTTCTGATGGATGATGCTATGTGTTTTGTCAGAATTTCAATTCCACAAAACAGATATGATGGAGAGACTACTAGTAGTGCTCTTACTCAATTCGATTATCCATTCAATGATAGATCACTTTGTTGGATCTTGGATCTGTTGATCGGAATTTAGGGTTGAAGTTGAGCGTCAAACTTCTTATTTATGTATGGGTCGTTGCCATATTTCCAAAATGATTGATGGGCAACACCCAGTGAAATGACACCTCAATGGAACAAAGCACTGGCAGTTTTGTGCTGTCAGATTTGGAGGCTGAATAAACTAGAAGAGCAATGACTAGTTGTAAACTCAATTTCAGCTATATCTTTAGGCTAGCCTGGCTCTTGTCGTCCCCCACCAACCCAACAGGGCTCGCGGGGTTACCTCAGCCTCGTCAAAATAAATTCTACGACTCACCTCAATACTCAACTTGTGTTCGACGACCCCGCCATTCGTGTTTAGCTGCCTTGTTACTTGCTAGAATCTTTCAATGTCAATCTCATCTCATACATGTGCAGCTGGATTGGCATCGGAACACACAGTCAAACTCAACTGATTTCTAAACCTTAGCCATGGCATCCAATAACTTCGCAGCCTTGATGGATGACATCTACAAGGCATTTGAGAAGTCAGCTGGTAGCAAGCAGATTATTAGTCAAGATGATGTGTTAAAGAAAGGCATCATACCTGATGGTAATCTGGTAACTCTTGTCCAGGTTGCCCAGGGCCTTTGCAATGACAAAAGATGGAAGATCGTTACGGATAGCTCTGGTGGGACTGCATGGCGTGTTCGAAGCTTGGAGGAGGCAAAGAAGTGAGTATACCCAGTGATTATGTTAGATCATGGAACCTAATCTCTAGAACACAGATACCGTGCACTGAAGCCAGAAGACGAGATTGTTTATGGTCTTATTGACGAATCTGGCCCCGATGGAATTTGGCTGAAGACAATCCGTTCGCGGTCTCAACTACACGATGCACTTGTCAATGCTGCGATCAAGCATCTCACGTCTAAGGCCTATATTAAGGAAATGAAATCCGTGGAGGCGAATTCGCGCAAGATGTATATCAAGATCGGCATAGTCCAGAGCGAACGCACTAAAGGCGGTGCCTGGTTTACCGATGGTGAACTGGATGAGTTCTTTATTGAGACTGTCAGAGCTGTTCTCTACCAATACATACTTGGCACAAGTCTTTACCTTCCAGCTAAAGCCCAGGCCGCCCTCCGACAGAAGGAACCAAAAAAGTCGAAGAAAATGTCACCCGAACAAGCTCAGGCGCTACGAGACAAAGTACTGGGAGACAGAGGCAGTACACCGGTACGCATTTCTGCGATAGAAGAGGAGCAACTTAGCCAAGAACAGCAAAAGGCGTATATGCTTGAGCGACAAGAAATAATCTATGATGGTTATATCCCTATGCCAGCAGGATATACGGGCTATAAAACCCTAGACGAACTGACAGAATACATCTTGGCTCAAAAAGTGGCGACCGGTGTAGTATTAACATCCAAGGACCTTAAGCAGCTATTGGATGTTATGTGTTTTGACGGCATGATCGAGACTGTCGAGATGGGAAATATTGAAGGTTACAAGGCAACACGACGGAGTGTGCGGCCAGAAACAAGAGGCCCATACAATCGGCTAACTGAGGCGCCCTGTGGTCGGTGTCCAGTTTTTGATCTTTGTGAGGAGGGCGGTCCAGTTGGTCCCAGCAATTGCAAGTACTTCGAAGAGTGGCTCACCTTGTAAGAAGGTGAGACCGGATGTTACCGATGGTAGTCAGAGTACTTATACTGCCGAAATACTGGACTGAGCGCAAGAAGTCTTCCTTTAAATGCATAGCGTGGGTGGCCTTGGAGCTTGGAGTTTTGGAAATACCATGGGTGGGAAAACATGTACAATCATAAAAATCAAAACTTTGATCGCTATAAGAATCATATTTTTTTTATTGGCAAAAATTTACTCTTCATGACCGGCAGGTAAGATCGTTATTGACAAATGGAAGCTTTCTCAGATGCAGGAGGAAATTTTATACTGATTTGAAAATATAATGCATCATTGAAGTGCTCAACAATAGGAGGTTTATGGGATAAGTATCTAAATCAAATAGCTCACTATCACTGGAGATGGCACAGTTTGTTAAGACTTTAGAGTAGTGCGCAATCAGGTGAGATTCATCATGAAAGAACTTTTCGTCCCCTATCTGCTTATCATCTCAACGATGAGCATAAAAAATATCGCTTAGTATGAACAGCAGCCTCAACCAACTTTAAATGCTTAAATTTACAAGACACCAGACTTGACAATAGTGGGCTTCTTGTTGTAGTTAACCTTGCCGCTTCCACTGCCAGTAGCCTCAAGAGCCTTGACGATATCCAAAGATGATTGGTCAGCAACCTCACCAAAGACAACGTGCTTGCCATCGAGCCAGCTGGTGACAACAGTGGTGATGAAGAATTGGGAACCGTTGCTATAAAATTGAACAGTTAGATGATTGTATTTCAAGGAAGCGTGAGTATACATACGTGTTAGGTCCAGCGTTGGCCATGGAGAGAAGTCCTGGCTTGGTGTGCTTGATGGAGAAGTTCTCATCGGCGAACTTCTCACCGTAGATGGACTTGCCACCAGTACCCTGTATTATTGTCAGCTTGAAACAAGTATGCTAGGATATTGAGTCGTACGTTGCCACGGGTGAAGTCACCTCCTTGGAGCATGAATTGAGGAATGATGCGGTGGAATGCAGATCCAGCGTAACCGAATCCCTTCTCGCCGGTGCAGAGAGCACGGAAGTTCTCGGCGGTCTTTGGGACGGTCTCATCGTAAAGAAGGAAGTTAATACGACCGGATTGCTCTGTTGGGAAATATGTCAGCTTTGCACTGAAATAGCGGTGTTGGCGGGGTCGCGGGGTCGAAGTGGGATGACAGCAGCATCATCAACATGAACAACAGCACCATATTGTCAATAGTTCCCATTGGTAGCAGGTGAGCAAGCCCAGTGAGTGTAATTGATGGTGCTGTTGATAGCATGGAGATGTTAGATGGAGGGGTGATGAGCTATGAACTTACCAGCAACCTTGGAGGTCTGCTTTCCGGCAGCATCGAGGACGGGTCCCTCCTGTAAAAGAGAATGTTAATGAAGTTCAAAATACTGGTATAAGATGATACGTACCCAAGTAACGTCGAAGTAAGTCTTGATTGCCATGTTTGCGGATGAAGCGTGGAAGAGTCTTGATTGTGTGGTTTGTTGTTGTTGAGCGAGTTGGAAGTGAGAGAGAGACTTGGAGATGGAGGGGAAGAAGCTGCTGCTTTTCAGAGGTGGGGCACGGGCAAAGAGGGACATGTCGTAGGCGCTAAGCCCGGATTGGTTAGTATACTTGGCTATATTGGTGCCTCAGGCGGTATTTGTTTTTTTGTTCAAGCTGTAGCTGTCATACAAGAAAGTATGTATGAAACAGACTGCGTGATATACAGGCAGCGAAAGGGAAAAAACAGAAAGCAATAGGCTCCAACTCCCCGCCAATGCTCCAATCCACAGAGTAGAGGGTTTTGGAGGCGGATTGGTTTGGGTAGAGTGGGTAAGAGTACTATGCAGTGCAGGTGAGAGGCTCGAGCTGTGAGTGTTGAGAGCTGCTGCAGCAGTAGCTTTGCCACTCGAGGAGAATAAGATTCGTCCGACTGCACTGCATCTACGTCCTGTTTGCCTCACAGATGGCTCGATGCTTCCCCTTGCCTCTGATATGCACTTGCGTATCCTAATAAGTGTGATTGAAATTTCCACGTACCTGGAAATGCTTTTGCTATCGAGTAAAGGCGGTTCCAAAGCAAAGAAGATGATGAATCGAGACGTTTCTAGAAATACAATGTGTAGGACAGAGTTTAAAGAGAAGGTTGGATGAATTGGATGTTGTACAGATGCCGGATTGAATGTAAAGTTGGATGAGATGAGGATATCAACTCCTTTTCTTGGGGGGCCCGGGGCCCACTAATTGGTAACCAAAAGCAACGGCCCACCACCATGGTCAACTTCCATTGCCACTCCATCCAAGTACACTTGCAAAGGATAAAGTCTTCTCAAAATTCAAAGTAGTAGCTATAGACAACAACAGGCTTCATGTGCCACCTAGTCTTGAACAATTCAACAAAGATCAAGCTTTAAAAGCTCACTCAGCAGAGGTAGTCGATAACATATAGTTTGACTAGAGTAACGTGATTTCTCTTTGTTAGGTGACGAAATATGTATATAAAACATAAGGCTGTGTATCAAATTATATGCCACATTTATCACCTAGATGTTTAGTCGTAAACTAGTATTTAAACTAAGAATTGCCTAAAGTTTTGCAAATCTGGTCCAGATCTGTAGAAATAGTAAGGTGGCTCGCTTGGAGCTTCCATAGCAGCATGAAGCAGTCAGATTCAAAGGCTAATCCTCTGGTCTTAAATGACTCTTTTCAGTCTTCATTTAGACCTGTCAAAGTGCTGGATAATGTAATAATCAATCAGTTATAGTTCTGTACGTGCTGGTTACTCCAGTCAGGTGACAAAGCTTACCTAGCCCATTTACATACCAGTACTCCATACCGCCAATACACGGAGACCTCAGGAGTGGCATCTTCCATTGTCCCCAGAACAGACTCTTGCGACCACCACAACCACCCAAGATGAATTTGGATCTCAACACTTTGAAGGAGGCTGCGGCCAACTTGTCACTTTATGACCTCAAGGCTGGTGTTCGAAAGGTCCAGAATGGTACGGTGCTTATTCTATTCTATGCCCCGAAGCTTACAAGCTACAGCTGTCATGAACTACACCGAGATGGAGGCCAAGGTTCGGGAAGCTACAAACAATGAGCCTTGGGGAGCTTCGTCTACTCTGATGCAGGAAATTGCAAATGGCACATATAACTAGTTGGTTTACCCAATTCCGTATGAGAGGCAACCTGCTAACCTCAGCGTCAGCCAATTGCTGAACGAAATTATGCCTATGATATACAAGAGATTCACAGAGAAAGCCGCAGATGAATGGAGACAAATATACAAAGGCCTACAATTGCTAGAATTTTTAATCAAGAATGGATCCGAGCGTGTGATTGACGACGCCCGGTCTCACCTCACTCTCTTGAAGATGCTACGGCAGTTTCATTTCATTGATGCGAATGGGAAAGATCAAGGATTGAATGTGCGTAACAGAGCAAAGGAATTGGCAGAGCTTCTCTCTGATGTTGAGCGAATTCGGGCAGAGCGAAAGAAAGCACGGGCAACTCGCAACAAATACTCGGGAGTTGAAGGTGGAGCTGGGCTTGGTGGAGGACTTTCGAGCAGCAGCAGATATGGCGGTTTTGGCAGTGAGGAGGGTGGAAGTGGCGGCCAGAGTGGATATGGCGGATATAGTGGTGGTGTATACGGAGATGGTGGTGGATTTGGGGGTCAGGCAAGTGACTTCCAAGATTCTAGTTCCAGCAGAGCAGAAGCATCATTCAGTACCGGCGGTGGAGGTGGACGAGATCGGTTTGACGAATATGATGAGTACGATGAAGGAGCTGTTGCTGCACCGGGACGGAGACAAGCTGATAGCTCGTCTTCTTCGAGTCGGCAAAAACGATCAGAAAAGGTGACAAAAAAGCCAGAGCCACCTAAGAAGAAGGAGCCGGAAGTTGATCTTTTCTCATTTGACGACCCCATCCCGACCTCTGCTCCTGTTGCTGCCCCTGCGGCTTCAAACGTCGTCGATGATGACGACGACTTCGATGACTTCCAGTCCGCTGCACCCACAACAGTAGCCCCAACCCAACCATCATTTTCTGCCGCTGCACCAACAGCTACCACCACTTCATATACCCAATTTGCTTCTCCTCAGCCTGTTTCCGCTCCCAAAGCGGCGAATCTCTCGGATATGGTTGGGTTCTCCTCCATATCCCCCGCTCCTAGTAACAATGCAACCCCTATCAACTATTCAGCTTTCTCACCTCCAGCGGCAGCACAGCAACCAAGACCTGCGGCGTTCGCTACGCCAGCTAAGCCTACATCATATCAAGGGTCACAGCCAAATTACTTCACTTCAGTACAAGCCCCGCCCGCTGCTGGTATACAAGCAAAGACCACCTCTGCGGCGTCAGGAATAAAGCCAGCGGGCGTCAAACCCAGTGGAGATGCATTTGGTTCATTGTGGTCCTCCGCCAGTGCTGGAATTAAGAAGACTAGTACACCATCAAATGGACCCGCGCTTGGTCAGCTAGCCAAAGAGAAGGCCAGTGCTGGCATTTGGGGGACGACTTCGGGCACTTCAGCGCCAGCGGCTCAGCAAAAACCCGCACAGAACCAGCAGAAGTTAGGTGGAGGACTTGATGACCTTTTGGGCTGAGAATAAAATGCCGGTGGAAGAAGATCCTCGTTCTTGAACATTTTAGGTATCCCAAAGTATATGGGGAGGGCGTCATTATAGATATAGGTGCACAAAATCGAAATGTTCTGCCATGTTCTCACAAAATCTCTTGGATGTTCTTGTATGAACATACGATCCCTAGATGGCATACTTCCTCTGTTTATGCAACCCAGAAAGTCATCCATGTCTTTTCTAACTAATTATACAATGCATGTAAGCATTGTTTGTATTTCATTAAATTTCACGGTGTCTGAGAACACACTCAACCATAAATCGGGCTTAAGGAGCGGCCAAAGCCAAGCTTTGAAATGTGATACTACATGATACCTATTAACCCCACTACGAAACCAACCATACGAGGGGTCGCTCTTCACTCGATAAGGCTGATATCTCATCAACATCAGTCGTTCATCAACTTTTCCGAAACCGAAATTTTAACCTTCACCCGTCTATACTTCCATAACCTGTCAGCGGATCTATGGCTACATCTAATGCCAAGACCGCACTTATAATAGTAGACCTCCAAGAAGACTTTTGTCCACCTGTACAATCCCCTACCTTTCAGCCTCGTTCAAGCTAAGTCGGATTGACAGAATGGCTCGCTCGCAGTTCCTGGTGGCCGGGATATTATTCCCGTAGTGAACAAGCTCCTTGAGGTGCCATTTGTCCTCAAGATTGCGACCAAGGACTGGCATCCAGCAGACCACATCTCGTTTGCGGCAAACCATCCAGGAAGCCAGCCATACACTTCTAGCACCACTATAACCAATCCCTTGAATCCTACTGAGACATATGAAACGAGGCTATGGCCCATACACTGCGTGCAGGGCACTCGCGGTGCAGAACTAGTGCCAGAGCTGAATGTAGATAAGGTAGACCGTATAGTGGAAAAGGGACAGAGAAAAGAAGTCGAGATGTACTCTGCATTCTATGATCCATTGACCGATCCAAGGTGTAGTGATAGTGGATTAGCGGAGGTTTTGAAAGAAGCTGGTATCCAGCGGGTATTTGTGGTGGGGCTCGCTGCTGATTATTGCGTAAAAGCTACAGCTTTGGATTCGAAGAAGGAAGGGTTTGAGACCTTCATTGTGGAAGAGGGAACAAAACCTGTAGATGAGGCTATGTGGGAGACGACTAGCAAAGAGATAGAGGAGGCTGGAGTAACGATTGTAAGATTGGATCAGGGAGGTTTTGAAATTCCAATTTAGATTGAAAGAACAAACCGAAATCAATGAATCTCGAGCTGTGTAAACCAAACACGGAAAATATGGTCAGAATTCTGCAATCTATCCAGATGGTGTATCGCTAGCTGCCCGTCATTATTAAGGGCCTCAGCTGTAGTCGAGTTTTCTGAGCTTGGTCAGGTTGTAGTTTTAGAGGTGTATTAGCATTCTTTCTGTCATAGCTATAGGTAAGTCCCTTTAAAAGTTCTTTGACTCTCAATGGATTAGTCTTTTCCAAGGTATATATCAAAACTTGGTGTTTAGAAAGAGAGTATGTGCTGTAATGGCCAGAACAGATGCGTTTCTGGATGAGGGAAAATATAGGTACTTTTTAGATTGTAAGATCAGAATTCTCTTCTCTAATATCATGCACACAGATGATTGACTACAAGAGAATGGTATCCGAAAGTAAAATGTCAGCTCATAGAATGTAAACATGCTGCCACCGACTCCCACTATCACAAGATACCTGAGTCCAGAACTTTGCATCTGAAACACCGATTCATTTGAACATATACTATAGATGGTGGTGCATCTTTAAGTGTTTGATATTTTCTTGGTAAATTTTCCATATCTAGCATTGTCTTTCGCGGCTCCTCTCTATCTTTACATTTCATAAATCATATTTATCAGTTATCACATAAATCCACTGTATTCCAGATCTTCACCGACCAAAGTGTTTCTTCTCAAAGTACCTTAGTCCAGAGTATGCGGAGAATGCGAATGCGAAAGCAAGTTCAAAGCCAACGTCGCCGCCGAATTCTGCACCACATAACTTTCCAATTGGCCCGGTGAACCAAACTTGGGCCATTCCAAGAACAGCGCCAGCAACGCCAAATAGAAAACCTCCAATAGCCGCAAATCCAGGAGGAAGCTTGTCCTTATCCATATAATGTTCAGGTTCATATCCGCCAAAGCCACGCTTGAACAATACGTGCTCAGCAACTGCAATACCTTCGTAAATAGCAAGCCAGTAAGCAATTAGAAGCATAAAGTGTTCGAGCACAACTGTAAAATGAGAATAGCCAGGAATTGCAATTGCGCAGTAGACAAGTGTTCCGACAAAAGTCCAGAAGAATCTAGGGACCTTTTGAGTCTTGCGTGCGAGCAGCTGTAGGGATAGAGAGACGGAGTAGATGTTTGGACAGTTGTTGGCGATTATTGAAAGGGCGAGAACGACAAGGCAGAATTGCCCAAATTTCCCGAGGCTAGGAACTAAGACAGCAGCAACAAGGCCGCCGATGCCAGAGGACTTATAGCCATCGGAATAAATATTCTCCCCTTCGTTCATAGCTATCGAAGTCGCAATGGCGGCGCCGAGCATTTCGGTAAAGAGGAGTGGAAAGGAGAGACCAGCAAATGTCCAAGCGAAGATTGAGCGACGCGGTCGACTGACAGGTTGGTAAACAGTATAGTCTGCAGCGATCGAAGTCCTTATAATTTTATGTTAGTTTACGTAGTCTAAGCTTTCAGGATAGTGAGTTGCATACCATCCGGTCGCAAATCCAAAGACAGATGCCGCAAATGACAAAGCCGCGCCTGCTTCTGACTTTCCGACACCCATCGGGATGTTTTGAAAATCACCAGAGTGAGCAAACACTCCCAAGATGATCAAGAAGATGATGAATGATGGAATCCAAGAGAATCGTTCATATGTATGAACTATCTTATATCCAAACAAAGTGACAATCAAGGTAGCTACAGCAATCACCACAATACCTGCCCAACCGGGCATGTCATTATTGACAGCATTAAGAAGTTGAGCGCCAACTATTACGTTAACGGCTGACCATCCGACACAGGTCAATACATTGAACATTGCAACTGCGGTGTGTTAGTAAGATTCGGGATACTCAAGTTATCTCTAGGAGGATTAGACGTACCAAGCTTAACCCCGTACCAGCCAAAGTAGAAACGCGACAATACCATTTGTCGAAGTCCAAATCGAGGTCCAAAGGTAGACCAGAAACATACAGGAATGATACCCAAAAGATTGACGAAGAATATAATCAAGATTGTATCGATAAACCCAAGTCTGAAGACAGGATAGGCAAGGGCACCAATAGCAAAAGCGCTGATTACCATGTTTGCAGAGAGCCACTATATCTATATCAGTGATTTATTTCCCACAAGGTCTAGTTTGGATTGACTACATACCATTGTGCCAACCTGAGACATTCCAGCATCAAGACGCTCATCACTAGGAACACGCTCGATACCTCGCTGCTCCACGCCAAACTTTCCGGCTACTCTTTGAGCCTTTGCATACCAACTATCTCCGATCACAAATGCTTCGGCGGGTACGGCTCCACCATCCTTGATGGACACATTGCTATCAGTCTCGTTGGGATAAGACTTTTTGTAAGGCAACGCCTCAATGTCGTACTCCTTGGACATAATGCTGAAGCTGGATTCTTGTTCGTCTTCTAAGGGGAATGAGTTCTTAGCATCAACCTTGTCTGATCTATTTGCAAAGTTGCTCGTCTTCAATTCGGAGAAAAGTTGACAAACTCTTCGAACCGGGAACGACTCTCTTGTTGATTGCTTCGGATAAGACGACTCCATATTGAGGGACAAGCGGATGTGCTGTTATATGGTAAAAGAAAGCACACGGGGTGGAGTACTGCGAATGCGGGTGACGCCGAAAAGCAGGATGGCGATGGCCACTCAGTGGTGGGTTGGTCCGCAGAGAATCGCACTGGAAGGTAACTCGGTAGCCAGTAGCAAGGGAGTGATATGCTTGAAAGCGGGATAGGCTTGAGGATCCAGTCCATGAACAAAACTTAGTTCAGGAGCTATTATGGACTACTGATAACAAAAATATATATCATTTGCCCCATTGATTCCGCTTGAGATCTCTAAGCTGTGGGGGAGGGGTACCCTTGGCGCCACTTCAAACTTATATTGATATTGATATTGACTTGATGTCTGGACTGTAGTAAAATGAAGCAAAAGAAAAAGCAGGAACAGGCGCCGGAGGAACAGACACAAATACAAATGCGGATTACTGACCTATTGGAATAACAAACTCTGTGTGCACCGCATGTCTTGGGATCCGATCATCTTCCAACATCACTCAGGCACTATACTGTCCCATCCCCTAAGCCACCTAGACTTGAAGCCGTTCATGCAGAAATATTCGGTTTGGGCGTTGTACGATGTGTCAATGTTAGGTTCCGATAAATTGGAGCTTGATAGATGCTTGCTGCATCTTGTTGCATACGCCCATTTTTGATGCGAGACGACAAAGATGGCAGCAACAACAATGCAGAGAGTTTTGATACCATATTGAAAAGTTCGCACTAAAAACTCGCGCTAATCCCTTCGACTGATTTATCAGGCTTAAGAACACTCATCGGGCTACTCCAACCCAGAGTTCTGAAGATGTATCGTCGGATGTGTCTATATAATGCTCCAGCCTCGGGGAGATGGTTCTCCTCAGTAAGGGAGGACAAGAACTTGAGCCGAGTGGCACCTCCTATTATCGTTCACGCGAGATTCATGTGCTCACGGCATAAGGAAACGTTGCCCATGTGCCTAGATATACCCAGTCTGTTTGCTGTACAGGATTTCTGCCACGAACGGTAGCACCATGGATGTTGTACATTTGGGTCAGCATAGTGCCGTGCGCAGGAGATGCTTAGCAATCGTTCAACAGCCATTAAAATTCACAAAAGAGTAAGTTCTCATAGTGGGGAGTGGTGAGTACTCATAAGAGTATCCAGTTTATGTTGATGATGGTGGTTAGGTAGGGAACAGAAGGTTATCGTCAATTCCATTTAGACGATGACAGTAGTATCTCCGCCAAGCTACAACTCGTACCGTAACAGCCTGAATACCAAGGACTTCCTGTAGCCCTCAATGACTTAAATTCCGAATGTCACCCAAAGCACATCAAAAGATGTCATCACAAAAATATGTACTCATAAGAATTTATCACCAATGACCAGCTCCTTACCGAATCACTTAAGTTACACAAGTGCGCTTCTTTGCCAGCTGCATGAGCGGACGGTGCCGAGCTCGCCAGGTTGCGAAATTGGAGGGCTGGGTGGATGACCAGTAACTTGCACACCATGTTAAAGTAGATTGCTCCCGATTGTCCTAATTGAATAGGATCATGCTTCTCCGACCATAACCACAATAAAGCGGGAGTGGAAATATCGTGTCAAAATCAGGGGAGAAGGAAAGCAACCAGATGCTTGTGTTTCGGCGTTGCCCGACGACCTTACGAGTACTATAATCTCGACAAGTTCCTAGCACAGAAAGTCTTGCTATAAGAATAGGCCTTCAAAGAGTTCTTATTTGAAACCTGCAACTAAGATGCTAATTAAGGAATCTCTCTGATTCACTGCAGTCTCAACCACTAATTTCAACTCAATATTGTAGGTAAACCGATTCCCAAATGGTTGTATCGCTGGTATGTTTGAACAGAGGTCCACTTTAGATATTTCTAAAGAGCAGCACTACTCCCAGAAAGATTCCAGGAACAAACATCACTGGATAATGAAACACGAGTATTGGCACATAATCCATGACTGCATGTTTTATATAGCGGTGATTGTTTGGTGAGGTGCCACTGCTGGGCAGCTGCAAGGGCCCGTTGGAAAACATCACGTTACCAAATTTATGTGAGGCCAAGACCAATCCCTAGACTCTAATACATACCCAGCTTGTCTTTACTGCAGTGACAGTTGAACCGTTCAGCTGATGGCACCATGAAACGGATCGTTCCAAAAAGCTAGGTTTGCTGGCCATGAAAATTCAGAAAGCATGCAAGCGTTACAGTACAAGTCTTGACACAGCATTGGACTAGCAATTAAAGAGTCTAGTATCATCATGGCTAGGTCTATCAGGTATAAAATCATGTATTTACTGAGCTTCCTGGCTGCTGTCTAAATACAAGTTTGGTATAATTTTCTGAGCGAGCTCTTTATTACTGAAATTGTTGTGTTACTTGGATCAACTCGAGTGATATAAGTATAAATGTTTCCAAAGTATATCTTAGAGCACAAAAGATATTTCAGAAACTTAGACAAACGGTTCTGGTGACATGGATAATAGACAGGGAGAGGAAAACCTGTTTGTCTTGCTTTCCAAAACCAATTGTGTTAAAAGTGGATGGAACGTGTTAGAGACTCCGCTACAGAACAAAGAAACCACTTTCTAGAACAGACCAAACTCTAAACATGCAGCATGTAAAACCTTGAGTAGCTTTTGTTAACACTAGGCTCATCTGACTTCTATAATGATATAACAGCCACAGCTATCACAACTCGCGAAACCAGTCAGAGCAACCTAGAGTTGGCCACAAGGACCACACAGAAGCCCAACTCTCTAGACTATTTAGTATTCTGCACCAAAAACCACGTTTACGGAATAAAGATGGTGTACATCATGTTGATTTATGTTAACGGCAGCTGTAGATACAATGGTTATGATGGCGCTTTCGGGGCTGTAGCTTGCGTCCACGTAATGAGACGGGGACGTACTGTATGTGTTACAGCCTTTTACAGTATCCCTCGTGGATTGATTGGCTGACAGAGCTAATATTACTTCTTCGTCTATAGAACATGGACACGACGCCTACCAGAGAATTTAACCCCACCGCCTACAAGCCAACGAGCAGACTTGGCCGCCATGATATTGGCGCTCGAGTCGGCCCTCCAAAAATACCACGGCCTAGTCTCGAACCCAGTTCTTGAAGTCTCGATTCATTCGGATTCTCGGTATGCCGTCAATTGTATGTCGAACGGTATTCATAGGTGGTCCCAAAATGGATGGAGAAGTTCACGTGGTCGGGAGGTGGTCAATCGGGATCTTCTCCAGGATGCATTTGAGCTTAACAATGAGCTAAGCGCACTGGGGAATGTGGAATATACCTGGCATCCTCGTTGTGAAGTTGCAGATGCTAACAGGTGCTGCACTGAGTTGTTAGATGAGATGGAGGAGGAGGGCTAGTAGTGTGTAGCCTTTCCCATATCCGACGAAGCACGGCCAGAAGTTAGGGGGGTCTCATGTCTCAACACCTACGGGCCTGAATGAAGAGGGTGGACGTCTGTTCGTAGCTTTGCAGGGTTGAAATGCCTGAATATCTAAGGATTGCAATGTGGCGTGACCTAGTAAGCTATGTATTAGAATAAGAAATCGTTTCCGCCAACAGGTCATGAACAGGTATCAGATCCTCCCGCAACTGACGGCTCCATTGTCTCAATATCAAGTGAAGTGTTGGTGCTGTACCCTTGGTATGACTTTTTTAATTATATATTCTGACAGTCTCAAGGATATCACACTCTTGTCGGGACAGCGGTTTTTTTCTTTGAAAGACCTCATCTATTGACAGAAAGGCAATCGTAGGTGACGCCAGACGAGAGATATTGTGTTGTGGTCGTGGAATATCTCACCCCCAGGCAGACACCGGCCGGTGCTCCCTTAACTGGGGTCTGTAAGCTACCATCTTCGTTCGCGAAAAGGCCATTAGTGAGTTGTTTTCAAACTATGATCGCGAATGCTTGCCAAGGAAGTTGATTGTCGTTCTTGCCATTACCTCAAGTAGAAAGGCTTCTCCAGCGTCATGCTACTATTCTTCTGTAAACCTAAATTAAACCCGCACGAAGGGTGCAATCCTAATCCAGTAGCTCCTGCAACAATGCTGTTAAGGCATCTCAAAATACCCCCTTTCTTAAGCGAGTACCCGCCGAAGCGAGTTGATTTCCTGACTAGCCAATCAACAATCAGTGTTAACCCGAGATGAGAGCGCCTACCCCAAACTCAACGACTGGTATAATCAATTCTCTGGGTCCCGTAAATTTCAATCTACGAATTAAACTAAGCTGTAAGCGCGGAATTGCAAGCCGCCAATGAGGAGCCTATGCGATGGTCGACGGTTGTGCGTGACTGAGTTCTGGATGTCGCGACGAGGCGAACGCGGATATTCAGCACCAACAACGACTTAGAAGTGGGTTAGAAAATTACAATTGTTTTTGGTAGTTTGGATATATAACGACGTACTGCCTGAGTATTGTTTTTAAGTCGTCTTTGTGCTATACTTGACACTTCAATTACAGTCTACTTGAGCGGAGTTGATCACCAGTAAGTGTAATTTGCGTTCTGAAAACGATTGAAAGTCATCGTATGAAAACCTCGAAATGAAAGATAATAACGAAACTTCTAGACGGCATGTTTTCTGTGTCTGGAGGAAGCCATATTAGTGATTTCTATTATATCTTTGATAGCCCGAAGGCGGCAGTTAAACCCAACTTCTCTCACTCTTCAGGCTGAAGGGTATCCTCAGCTCTGATGATAATTCGGGTAAGTGTTTTTTTTATTGAAAGTATCGTCAGTTGTCTAAGAGAGGCGCATATAATTAGAAACACCACTCAATATGTCAGAAACAAGTTTTTGATCCTCGATGGAGAATCTGCGAAGAAGCCTCTTTTTCAAACTCGAAATTCACCCACTTCCAAGGGAACTCATGGAATACAGGCCTCATTCGAATATTCCCGAATTATAGAGTAGTCGCTATCCTTGTAGTTCTTGCATACGGTGTAAACATATTAGCGAGTGCTATCCACTATATATTTCTTCGTTGTTTGAAGCTCTTAAGGTGCAGTTCCTAACGGCTTTATTACACAGGTCCTAAGTTTGCAATTAACAGTGGCAAGTGAACGAGCGAGACATCGATTGTGGATTTCTACCACGCGCCTTTTAGTCATAGAGTGGTAAATTGTTCTATTTTTATTAAAAGAAAAACAAAAATAGTTGGACCAACTGACAAATCTGATACGGTAGAGCAAGACTACGGTTGCTACGAGATGGCTTGGGATTTGTATCCAACTAAGTCGACTAATTTACTAAACGCCTACAGATCGAGCCAGAAACTCCACTGAGCTTTGTATTGATTAAGGGACCTTCTATATGAGGTCTTGTATATATACCCTTGAGTATCAGATTTACGTGGGATCCATGCCGTAACTTCTTGGGCTTGGCCCTTGTGCGGTATCTTCCCCCTCCTTCGAGTGTTGGTAACATTACCCGAAACTTGCCATGGTTCACGGGCAGAAGGCTGGCACCAGCGTTCCCCTATCCGAACCGGCAATATATACCGAGAAGATGGCGACTGAAGGAAGCGACTAGATATGGTGCAAGTCTGGGCAGCTCATTGATTGATTCCAACCATTGTGAAACTCGTGGATCTGCTCTCCCTCAGATACTCCAGAGACCACACGATACCCTACTGAACTACAGATACGAGAATACTGCTAATAGACATGGAGTACTTGCTCCAAGAGGTCGTTGATTTCTATTTGGGCTGACAAGGAGGAAGCGCCAGACATCGTGGGTGTGCGAACCGTGCACAGGCGTCTAATTATTACTTTTGCAAGAGCTTTAAAACCGACAAGGGAGAAGTGTGGCTTTCACGCGTCGAGGACGTCGTTCGATTAGGCGCCACACTAGTAATTAATCGAGGATGTCAAATTATCGGCATAACAAGCATTTCCATGCAAACCATTTTCAAACGTCGTGGTCTGAGTGGCAACGACTGGCTATCGGTTCTCGCTTCGTTAGGCTTGTTTTCAGACAAGCGAGCTCTCCCCCCTGACTATGAACGACAGGCGAGAGAACTCCTGCACGAAAGAAATCCGAAACCTTCGGGCAAGATGGCTCTTGTAAAGCCCGGACGATAGGGCACCGTTGATCTTCTTCCCCCAGATCTGAGGATAAGGATGGGAAATCTTTCGTGGTCCAGTACACTGGATCGGCAATTCAATGTTTGAGCGAGAATTTGTTTCGGGCGCTGATTGGGTTGCCACATCCCGTTCATGAATTCCACTTGTCTCGAGTTGCTCTTCAAATTTCTTTGAAGACCGATATATTCACTTGTTTCCAAATAATATTTCTATTGTTCAGCCCTTTGATCCTTTGTGTTCTGAGTCATTGCTGTTGAGAATGGACAATCATGTTTGCCCACAATAGTCATTGTTCTCAATAGGACCAATTTGCAGCACGATTCATTTCGTCATAACGTCTTTTTATTCAGTCACTCTGAACATTCACGCTGGACGTCCCTTTACATATTTTAATAAACGTCTCTATTCTACTTCTTCTTTACATTATTGCACTATACATACTCTATTACAGTCTTCAATATCTCAAACTCGCAGGCCGGGTCAAAACCATTTCAATCAAAACCAACTATTCAGCACAACCACTTCGAGATGAAGACTCATAATGCTTTCGCAGCCACTTGGCTGCTCATGGCGACTTTGCCTGGGGCTATGAGCCATTCCTGGATCGAAAATATTTTTCGCATCTCAGCTACCGGAGCATTCGAAGGCCCGGCAGGTTATGCACGCGGCACTGTTGACCGAGGAAACAACCCTGGTCCTGACATCTACATGGTGAACAGAATTCTTGCGAACGATTCATCCATACCGATGTGTGGGCCGAATCAGCAGATCGGATCTCAAAAACCCGAGTTCCCAGTCATGCAAGCATCTCAAGGAGATATGATAGCACTACGGTACGCAGAAAACGGTCATGTTACCAAGTTGGAGGCAGGAAGACCAGAATATGGTGGAACCATCTTCATCTACGGAACCTCAAAGCCATCCAAAAGCGACACCTATCTGGGGATCCATGGAAAGTGGAATGCTGAGGGTACAGGTGGTGATGGTCGCGGTGCTCTTATTGCAACGCGACCTTACGATGATGGACAGTGTTGGCAGTATCTACCGGAATCCGGACTTTCCCAAGCCAGGCGGAAGGAGTTTCCCAAATCTGAAAAGGCGGAAAAGGAAGCGGACTTACTTTGCCAAAGTGATATCAAAATACCCGATGACGCCGGCCCAGATTACACTCTATACTGGGTTTGGGAGTGGCCCCTTCTCAAGCAAGATGGAACTCCAGCATCTGTTGAAACCTATACACAATGCATCGACCTGAAGGTGTCGCCCAAGTCTGGTACATCAGCAAAGTCACAGAAGATCAAGTTCCAGAAAGGCAAAGCTGCGGATCTCGTAGCTATTCCAGCCCAGCTCAATAATGCATTTCTTCTCGACCCATCGGCTCCCCTCAAAATGGGACCTATTCCTGTCGGTGCCAACTCGCCACAAGCTGGTGCAGCCTCGTCGGTATCCTTACCTCCTTTGCCCAGCGACGTACGCCAGCCATTTGCACCCGATGCTCAGCCCACCGCTTCATCTGCCCAGCAGGATCCTTCTCGTGCTCCAGACGCCCAGCCTTCATCTACACAAGCTTCACCTCAGTCTCCGTCTTCTGCTCGAGCTCCCAACACAACACCAACAGGAGGGCAAGGATCCAACCCGGGAGCAGGTGGAAACGGGTTCATTACCGTAACCGTCACCAAAACACCACCAACCGTAACCGTCACCGAGACCCAAGCTCCCGCAGCGACAACCCAGGCTCCCGTGCAGGTTCCCGACGGAGATTCAGAGATCGTTCTTCCCACAAAATCCAAGACGCCCGCCCTGGTGACAAAAACGAACACCTTGGTGCCTCCATCAGTCACCGTCACCGTCACCCCTACAGCGCAGGCGTCTGCGCAGAAGCCAACCAGCGTTGCCACCGGATCTCCAGCACCGAGCAGCGCGCCCGACGCAGGCAAGATCCTACCCATCCCGCCCAAGAAAGCGCCAGCAAGCTCTGCGAGCCCCGCTGCCTCTGAATCCTCCGCCGCGCCTTCAAAGCCAGCACAACCAACACCAACACCATCGCCCGCACCTGCACCAGCACTCGCACCCGTGCCGGCAGGGCAGAACTCCACAGTGCAGGCCAGATATCTTCACAGCCGCAACTTCAAACTGCGTAGGTAGACCGACCACTACAGATCTTAGAGAGAGATACATAAGCGGAATTTTCATCACTGGAGTTTAGCGTTTTATATATATATATATGTTCATGTTTGGCTGGGGAGGTTCATGGCAAATGGAGTTTGGAATACCCCCCTGGGGGATACGATGGGCAAAAGGGGAAAAATTGGCAAATTTGGCGATCACGTTCGATTCATTGTACATATTGATACACGTTAGGGAGACATGACGAGATACCCCGGGGTTACAAAGGATGGCGTACCAAAGGTTTTAAGATCAACGCGCATACGAGGAGTTTAGTACGAAATGAAAATGAAAATGAAAATAAATTACACAACTATACCCATATCTTCTTTTTGAATGTTTTCTCGCCAGCTCTTGAAGTGATGATAAGGTTTTGCTCGTTTAACATGTCCCGTCGGCTTTGTGGGGACTGGCGGAAACTCCACCTGTTCTATGTGAATGAGGCAGTGCAGAAATGAAATAAGGAATGATGCTTGCTTGCTTGCTTGCTTGCTTGCTTGCTTGACGTTTACGGTACGGGTGCATTGGACAGCGGTTTGTTCATCTGATGTTATTTATGCTTGTTGGGAAAATCGGATCTGACCAAAAAAAAGAGGGTTTCTCGATACGTCGCTTGCATATATCTATGCGCGGGTTCGCAAGAGTTTACATATAGAGGTTCAAAAAGGGTACTTACTCCCTGAAGACGCTCTAGGTATTTTCTGACTTGCTTTTCTTTGGGTGTAGTGGAGATGGTAGGATGGTTAGTCTTACTATTGATTCTTATTGATACTTGGTATATAGGTGCACTGTTCTCTCAGTTGGAGAGCATGATTGACCAATATGCATAGATATATTATTCATTATTAAAACCTGGCTTGTTGGTAGCACAGTGTCTCACGGTTAATTATACCAAATGTACATGTGAGCCGTGGGTAAATCTTCATTTCTGTTTCACTTCTTTGAGTTGTCGTGGTCTCCTTTCGGTTTGGGTGTTTGATCGCCAACATATCGGAATCTCGGCCAATTTTATGGACCTCACCATTGCGCAACCACTCTGAGACATTTCCCCCATACCACTTGGAAAAAAGCGAAGATGTTTTATCTAACGATCCAGGTCTTATAGAGATCATGCGTACTTTATTCCACATGTCGCGAATCTTTCTTCACATTTCCCCGCAGTTAGAGATAACGACATCCATATTGGGAATGTCTTTTCCTCGGTATCCTGTCTTGGTTTGCTCCATCTTGCGCACCACATCCATTCCCTCGTAAACTTTGCCAAAGACAACGTGCTTGTTGTCAAGGAATGGTGTTGGGACGGTGGTTATGAAGAACTGTGAACCGTTGCCATCGGGGCCAGCATTCTAAAAGTTAAACATATTAGCTACAATCATAATAGAAAAACCATCTAAGCCAGACACATGCTAAATGCATCAAGATGGAAGAGGCCATAATCGAACCTAGCTTCATCCTTTGAACCTTCCTGTTTCTCGAAAGGAACGCGCTCATCTGAAACAAATGAAGCGACACGACTAAAACCTGCCAATACAAAATAGAAACACCATCAACTAGAAAGGGCTACTTTACCGCCATAGACAGAAGACCCGGTTCTGTATGCTTTCTTTCAAAGTTCTCGTCGGCAAATGTTTTGGTGCCATAGATACATGTCGAACCAGTCCCATCGCCATTCACAAAGTCACCTCCTTGACACATGAAATCTTTGATCTGCACATGACAATCATTAGCTGTGCACATTCAAAATGACCCGGGCTGTAGACATACAATACGGTGAAACTTGCTGCCTTTGTACCCTTGGGGGCGTCCCAGGTGATTCTTGGTTTCCCCAGTGCAGTATTGACGGAAGTTCTCGGCGGTCTTGGGTACAACATCGGCGAAGAGCTCGAACTGAACTCGTCCGAGACGCTCTCCTAAGAAAACAGCATGTTAGATATTGGTGATTCCAGACGCCAAATAGGCGTTGCCGTTAGGTGAAGCATGGGCTAGATGAGGCTCAAAATGCACGGCTAGTCTTACCTCCAATGGTGATATCAAAGAAGACACTATGAACCCGAATTAGTAAAAATCAGCTGATCGTCCCATCCTGAGCAAGACGTCAATGTAGGGTTGGCGGATAGCGTCTCAGTATACGTACAGCGGGTTTCCAGATGGGGGTAGCTGCGTGGGAGGCATGTTGATGTGTGAGAGCTTAGGGTTACCTAGTTCTCAAAGTAGACTCAAATACCCTGGCGAAGCGTTCGTTATTAAGCAAGGCCGGATGTCGATAGACCCGGTCGAATATTGAGAGGCTCTACAGGACTGCAATGATCTACTATCTACGATCTACTGGAGGGAGTGTGCCAGTGTGCCGGTGTGCCAGTGCGGTGTGGAGTGTGGAGGCAAAAGTTTTTGAGGGGAGAGTTTGGTGTCAATCGGCTAGTGGGCAGAGTCTAGTGCGTACGTTGTTTGCCGGAAGAGAGGCAGTGCGAAGCTTGATGACGCCAACGATCTGATGACGGCGATGCTAGCAAATGGCAGTGGGAGGGATACGAAGTAGAGTTTCTGGTGTGTGGAGGGCAAAGAGAAGATTGGCTGCCATCGAGCACTAGTATAGCTGGGTAGGGTGTGTTGTAGCGTGCAGGGAAGAGGGAGAGAGAGGGGATGGGGATGGGGATGGGTGAGGGGGAAAGGCGTATCGTATCCGATTTCGGTGTAAACCCATATCTTGAGGAATAAGTAAATAAATGTAATAAACAGTGATCTGGTGATATACGCGCATGTCAAATCCAGGTCTACAAGATCTTACGGGTTGGCCACCAAAAGGAAAAGTCAGGTCCGGATCGGATGTTTCGAGGTTCGGCTACAATCAATCTAAAGCAGTCCGGTATGCTTACTTGGGGTCTATGGCTCCATGTCGAGGACGCTTTTAGAAGCAGACATCAATGCTGATTTCGGATAAAGCTACGAGATCTCAAGATGAGTGGCTCACAAGCAATTATAGTCGATAAGTATAGGGGGGTTGCTGTACATGCAGCAGAGGGAAGATTGTGCTTTGCGGAGTTGGTCCTGCGTCCAACGTGATAGATGATGATGCTTATGGTCGTAATCTGTAGGGTCGTCCTAATGGGCAAGTATCTAGAGGCAGGGTAGATGTTGCAAAGCAGCGGGACCTGGGACCTCATCTTCTATAGCTTCTAAGCAAGACCGATATTGAGGCTTTAGCAATCTATTGTGCTGACTGGGCGGGCTCCTGTACGGTAATCAATGCTTGTCGACAGGTGCCTCCAATATCCAGTTACCAGAGACAGCTGCGGATTGCCGTCAATGACTTTCTGCTTTTGCACGGTAGTTTCACGAGTCATTAGTTGGTGATCCTGCAAAGGTACTGGTATACTTTTACTCTTCTTGAGATCTGGGCAAGACGCCTGTGATTGCCACGATACTAGTGTAAAGTATAGATAGATGGTGAAGGGTACCATAGAGCGAAAGTATACAACGTAGCGAAAAGTATACTATGAAACGAAAGTATGCCACGAAGAGAAAGTATACCGCAAAAGCGAAAGGTGTACAGTGTGTACAGTGTGTATGGTGTATTTTTCCACTGGCCTAGGGATGGATAGTCTCTAAACAAATGATGAGACATAGACATTGACCAAATCGACACAGGTGCGTGCTTATCTTATGCCTGTAGGAGGTGGAAGGGCAATGCGCATCTGACTACCAGATGAGCTGCGGGAGGACATCTGTAAGAATACAACAATAATTCCCCCGAGAGCGTTCGTGAGCAGACGTCAGTTAGGTGGTTAGCAAGCAAGCACGAGGGGGACGGTTTGTTTTCGAGGTGGTGGTGGTGGTGGTTTACTTGGTCTTGTCCTCGGTCTTGATCGTCTTGGTCTGGTTCTTGGTCTTGGTCTTGGGTCTTGGGTCTTGGTCTTTCGTCCTGGCATTTTTGCAGCAGCCAACCCACCCAGCCTTCCCCGAACCAAAAATCAACAGGGTATTGCGCTGCCGCTAACAGCAGAAACCAAGAGCCAGAACCAGCCCTCCCGACAAAGACAAGAGAGAGAGAGAGACACACACCACTTTCTTCCGCCACATCCTTCTATCTATTCTCCCATCCCCCCCCCCATTACACATTACACTCGACACATTCTCAACTCAACCTCGTCGCCATATGTTCATTCGGATGTTGTGTCTAGCAAATCTAACCATTCACTCCTCTGTGTAGCGGTGATTAACGACTAACTCATTCTCAAACTCCGACGGATTCACTAGGTCCCCCCGTCTTGCGCGGCATAATCCTGCGCCGCTCACCTCCGCTTTTGATCTTCCGTACCGCCATGCCAGCTGCTCATCAACTTCTTGTCGAGACAATACACCTGGTTCACCGGCAACATCAAGTCCGGAACCTAGGAGGAACGCAGACATCTACGCCCGGTGTTGCTCAATCATCAACATCACCTCCGTCGCCGCCGTCGCCATCCTCAACAATGGCTCAGCAGGGTGGTAACAACGGTACAAGCTCGCCCTTGTTGTTCTTTGTAGCATTGGGATTTGGAGTCGTGTTTACGAATCTATGGTGAGTTGGATTGAGCTAGCTAACGGGCGATGGAGACTAACGCAACGAAGGATTATTGTCGGTGTCAAGTACTGTTTTCGCTACAACGCTCGCAACCGTGCCATACGCAATGGCGAAGACCCCGATCCCATCGGGCTGGATAACATGCCAGCGCGTCCACACCGGAGGAGAAGAGAGAAGAAATTGATGACGATGGACGAGGTCAATGAACGGTTCCCGCTGACCAAGTACAAGAGCTGGGTGATGAGCCGTGCAAGCGAAGGACTTCCAACGGAAGGAGGTGTTACCGCACCTCCAAGCCGTGCAGGCAGTGTGAGAAATGTAGAGGGGGCTTTACTATCAGTACCAGTTGAACCTAAGCAGGCGTCGGAGGACGCGAAAGGAGCACCGGTGCCGGCCGTTGATGCTAAAGTGAATGCAAAGTCCTCCAATGGAGTAAACGGAGCTACTGAGGAGAAGAATTCTCTGGAACAGGTACAAACGACAACAAGCACCGTCGATAAGCATGCCACCAGAACCAGCGAGGATGAAGACGACGAAGATGATCATATACATACTGCTGTACCACCCGAACTGCTCACAAACCCTGGAGATTCTTGTGCTATTTGTATAGATACCTTGGAAGATGATGATGATATTCGAGGATTAACTTGCGGTCACGCATTCCATGCCGGGTGCTTAGACCCATGGCTCACTAGTCGTCGTGCTTGTTGCCCTCTGTGCAAAGCTGATTATTATGTGCCGAAACCTCGACCAGAAGGAGAAGCAGCAGATGGCGAGCGTCCTTCAAGACGTGGGAACCGAATGCCGGCAGCTCCTCCACCTGCGTGGACCGGTATGCGTGCGGCTCGGGGACTTCCTGGCAGATTCATGATTGGCCAACCCGACGTTCATAGCAATTCCCCTCGCCCAGGACGTAGACGCGCTCGGCAAGCAGCAGCAGAACAAGCAGCTGCAGCCGCACGGCCACCAGTCAATGGAGAAGCTCCTGTAGATGGAGCACCAGGCAGCGTCCCAAATACGAGCAGATGGAGACCTCGGAATCCTTTCGGCAACATACACATGCCAAGTTTTCCCGGTCGAAACAGACAACAAGCTCCTGGACAGTCTAATGCCGAACCATCCCCATCACAACTAGAGGCCGGTAGACCACCTGTTGTTTGAGATCGAAATGTCCCAAGTTCGCAAAATACACGTTGATGCACGACCGAAGGTCAATGTACACCAGCGCTTCATATCGGGTACCAAGGTTCCATGTCAACTAAACCAATTCTGGCCGTTGTACATAAGGAACTTTCGCCTTCGCCTCGAATCGATAAGTAGCATTCAGAAAGCTGCATCTTATGAACTCTCACACTCTCCATGTCTGTCCTTTAGCGATTTCCCCATTTACTTGTTTGCCTTGAAGGTCCCTTATGGATGTTAATAGGTTGCGCGTGCGCCATGAAGGTTGATCATTAGTATTGCTGGCAATGGTATTTGACATATTATATGGGAAAATAGGATGGGATCACGGGACAATGCTAGGGTTGTATTTCTGATCAATGTATATAAGGATAGCTACAGATAGTCTCTAGGGATAGGCTGACATGGCGGAAGAAATCAAGAGTACTCAACCCAAGTTTTACAAGATTTCCCACACGTTACGAAATGTTGTTTAGTTTGGTATTTGAAATGAAGTCGCGGGACTTGAACAGAACTGAAATTCCAGTATCTATAGCTGTTATCGAAGTTGGTTTCAGGCATGTATACAGGCAGATACTACTTGTATTGCATTGCAGCCTTGCGCACGCACTTGCATGCTCAGCAAGTTCTGGCGGCCGCATCACCGCATCACATGTATATGTGGGACCTTGGAGGAGGAGAAGGCTCTAGAAGGAGAACGTGAACTTGATATATTTCAACTTCACCGACTGCTAAATAACCCAAAAAGTTTCAACCTCTGAAAACTCTGCTCCACCTAATACAAGCCGATATATAATCAGTCAATATGGCGGACGAACTCAAAGCAAAGGGAAACGCTGCTATCCAAGCAAAAAACTTCGACGAGGCTGTGTATGTAGAGACCTTTATTTGTTCCACCAGAACGCTCAAAGTTAGACGTTTTGGCTGCAGCTCAGAACTCCAGTAATACTTATCTTTGCTAATTTGAGAACAGTACGTTTTTCACCGAAGCAATTGCATTACAACCCTCGAACCACATTCTTTATTCGAATCGCTCTGCTGCCTATGCTTCAAAGAAAGACTATGAAAATGCTCTGAAAGATGCCGAGAAGACAACAGAGCTTGAGCCAGCATGGGCAAAGGGGTTTGGAAGACTAGGTGCTGCCAAGCATGGACTCGGAGATCTTGTTGGCGCACATGATGCGTACGAGGCAGGTTTAAAGCTCGACCCAAATAATGCTCAGAATAAATCAGGTCTTGCCTCCGTCAAGCGGGCCATTGACGCCGAAGCTAGAGCAGGTATGGATATTCTTTCTGGTATATGTATACGAGCTTTGTCTAATTATGTCTTTAGATGGTGTTACTGGCAATCCTACAGATGGCGGCCTGGGAGGCATGTTCAACGATCCACAGCTTTTACAAAAACTCGCCGCAAACCCAAAGACAGCCAAACTCCTCGCAGACCCTTCATTTATGCAAAAGCTTCAGTACATGAAGAACAACCCAAGTGATAACACGGCTATGTTCCAGGATCCACGGATGATTAGTGTCCTAGGTGTTCTTATGGGTATTGATATGGACACAATGTCAGCGGCCAGTGGAATGAATGATCCTACGGGTGCGAAGAAAGCAGCTGCAGAAGAGGATGAGGAAGACGTTGATATGCCAGACCTTGTATCTTCTTCATCTAAGCCTGCACAGCCTAAGAAGGAGCCCACCCCAGAGCCAGAGCCAGAGGATACCGAGGCTCAGGAGAAGGCCAAAGCTAAGGCTGCTGCTGAAGAGGAGAAGAAGCTCGGAACAGATAATTACAAGAAGAGAAACTTCGACGAGGCCATTGCTCATTACACCAAGGCCTGGGAGTTGTACAAGGACATCACCTACCTCAACAATCTTGGCGCAGCCAACTTCGAGAAGGGAGATTACGAAGCAGCTATCAAAGCTTGTGAGAAGGCTGTCGAGGAAGGCAGAGAGATCTACGCTGATTTCAAAATGATCGCCAAGGCATATGCACGAATCGGTTCATCCTATGAGAAGCTTGGAGATGCGGACAAGGCCATTGAAAATTATAAGCATGCTCTTACTGAGCACCGTACTCCAGAGATTGTCAAGAAGCTTCGTACCGCTGAGAATAACAAGATTGAGGGTGCAAGACAAGCATACATTGATCCTGAGAAGGCTGAAGAGGCTCGTGTTCTCGGTAATGATAAATTTAAGGAGGCCGACTGGCCTGCGGCGGTCGCAGCGTACAGCGAGATGGTCAAGCGAGCTCCCGAGGATCCAAGAGGTTACAGCAATCGTGCAGCAGCCTTCATCAAACTTCTCGAATTCCCCAGTGCCATCGATGACTGCAATGCAGCAATTAAGAGAGATCCAAAGTTCATCAGAGCATATCTTCGCAAAGCCCAAGCTTATTTCGGTATGAGAGACTACTCAAAGTGTATGGATACTTGCACAGAGGCATCAGAAGTTGATACAACTAAACAAAATGCGAGAGAGATTGAGCAACAACAACAGAAGGCTTTACAGGCAATGTACTCTTCGAGAGACAACGAGACCGAGGAGCAAACCAAAGAGAGAATCCAAAAGGATCCAGAGGTATGTAGTTTTTTCGACTAGTGTTGAGTTGGTGCTGACGATTACAGATCATGGCTATCATGCAAGATCCAATCATGCAAAGCATCCTCCAACAAGCACAAGGTGACCCAGCTGCTCTCCAGGAACACATGAAAAACGCTGTTATCAAATCTAAAATTCAGGTATGTCGAACTCTTACTAGTTTTTTCTGGAGCTTGCGAACAGCACTAATACCTAATAGAAACTTATGGCTGCCGGAGTAATCCGTGTTGGACGATGATCTGAAGCAGAGGCCTGGCATGATAAATTATGATACTGTGACGAGACGATGGAGCTCCAAGCAAAAAAGCAAGGATATTCACATGATGAGCGTACTCTAAATCGCGTTTGTAATATAGGTGTTAGTGCTGGCTTTTTAGCGGGATTCCCAATCAATGGATTTACCACTTCATATCAACTTCCCGCTTTTGAACCTGACTATGCAGATATGTGATTTGAACCTTTTGTCAGCATTTGCTCAGTATATTTTTTTTAACTTCAAGGTAGTAAATACCAAGTGTGTAATAATATGGTAATAGGGAAGGGAAAAGTAATGTTTCTGTCACAATCAACGAACATGACGAGCCAAAAAGAAATCGTGTCTTCAAACTAACAGGACGAGAAATCTCATGCAAGACGCGGAAGTAATGGGTTTAAACAGTGACACATGTTTTATTAATCTACGACTTCTATATACCTCTGGGTTGCGCAGAGAGATGTGTCTATGGACGATAAGTGACAATTAAAAAAAAAATAAGAAATGGCCTCAAGAGGCTCTGTATGTATATCCGTGTTGGATTATACGTGTTGCATCTGATGTCTCAGAGTTGAACCACATCTGTTACCGGACAGTATTCGTCATGATTTTAAGGACATTTTTCCAAAAAATATTCGCTTAGACATCGTTTTGCAGATGCTAGCTCATTCATCTTGTTCCTCCGGGAGCTCTTTGTAAGGCGGCTGCGGATGGTGTCATAGCCAGACCGGTCCTATCTTGCATGGCTCTGACTGCGGATGTGACGGGGGTTGTGGCACCAGTTGGAGCTGGCGTTGTTGCTCGGGACGCAGGCGCGCTTCGATTATGGGCCATATGACTTCTCACGAGATGTCCCGCAGCCAAGGCACCCATCAATGAGAGCTCTCCAGCAAGTACACCAGCAGCGACAATCTTTGCGAGTTGCTGCGCGTTTTTCCCGGGGCTGGTAGGATGAGATCCACGTACACCCAGCAAATCGAGCATGGCTGCTTGTGGCTCGAGGATGGTACCACCTCCTAGCGTGCCAACCTCGATAGAAGGCATTGATACTGTGATGTGAAGACTTCCTCTCAAACTAGGTTACGTCGTTAGCATGAGTTTATTGGACCTGGGAATTAAACTTACTTTTTCATCATAGTGATGCAATTACTACTCTCCACGTTCTGGGCAGGATCCTGACCAGTTGCCAAGAATATAGCTGTGACGATATTGGATGCGTGAGCGTTAAACCCACCAATGCTTCCAGCCATGGCACTACCGACAAGATTCTTCGAAATGTTCAGATTGACCAGTGTATCGACATCAGTCTTAAGGACCTTCCTTACGACATCACCTGGGATGATAGCTTCCGCAACAACACTCTTGCCACGACCGTCGATCCAGTTGATTGCAGCGGGCTTCTTGTCTGTGCAGTAGTTACCTGATACGGAAACAATATCCATATCTTCGAATCCGCTGTCAGACATCACGCTCAGAGCGTGCTCTACACCCTTCGATATCATATTCATTCCCATAGCGTCACCAGTAGTCGTCTTGAAACGAGGATACAAGTTTGTACCTGCAATCGCAGTCTTGATCGACTGGAGACGAGCGAATCTGCTTGTAGAATCAAATGCCTTGGTCATAGTTTTCTGTCCAACCTCAGAGTCAAGCCACAGCTTAGCAGCTCCAGCACGCTCGAGAGTTTCGAAGGCGATGCAAGGTCCTCGCGTCATACCATCGCTATGCAATACTGTAACAGCACCACCACCGGCATTGATAGCTTTACATCCACGACTTGTACTAGCAACAAGAACACCTTCAGTCGTAGCCATGGGTAAGAAAAAGCTTTGGCCATCAATCACAATTGGACCGGCAACACCAACAGGTAAGGGCATGTAACCAATGACATTCTCGCAACAGGCTCCCAATACTTGATCGAAATTGTAGTGCTCATAAGGTAGTTTGGAGCTCTCGAGAAGACTTGTTGTTTCTTTGGTGGCAGCTGTACGAGCGATAATGGCTCTTCTGATCTTGACGGCTCTGGTTGTGTTGCCGAGAGTCTTTTCTAGAGCATATCCAGGTATTTTACCTTGTAAAGAAAGTTCTACCAACTCCTTATCAGTGAGTTGTGGTGCCTTCTTCTCTTTAAGCAACTGCTCCATCTGGGCTTGAGTACGACGAATAGCAAGCTGAGCGTCCGAACTAGCCTTCATGGTGACGCCTTCATCTTCATCATCTGTAAAAGCCGGAGTAGGGGGTGGAATAAGCTCTTGCTCTTGGCCAATGGCAGGCAGGTTCAATATAGGTGTTCTTTGCTCGTTATTGAATCTCTCTGCGCGGTCAAGCTCGACGGGGTCAACTGGGTGATGTGGAGGCATTTGTAACGGTTCTTTAATGCTCCATCGTGCAGCGTTGAATAGGTAACCATTCAAAACCAAACTCAAAATCAGCGCAAGGATGATCCACTTCGAGAGAATTGGGTCCTCCAGGCTTTTCAACAGAGTATCGACGTATTCGCCGTATTCTGATTCTCCTGTAGTAGACCCTGTTTTATCTTTTCGGCTTTTGGTGGGATGCGCATAATGAATTGAAGGGTACTCGAGTTCGTACTTAATCGGTGTGAGAATCGTTACAACCACAGATTGGTTCTTCACCTTTGCGTTTTCGTAGATGAAGTCGAGACCGTTGGATGCGACCTTGAAAGGGTCCATAGGCGGTGGAGTAATAACACTTGAAAACCCACCAGTAAGGCCTGTAGTTTCAGCGTGGCTTTTGGTGCCACGGAATGGGATACTACAGAAATTGAGGACATTGATGACAATGAAACCGAGAACCATCAAGACCTTGAACTTAGGGACACTGCTCTCCTTGGCTTTGCGGCCGAAGATGCTTTTTTCCGTTCCATTTTGGCCGGCGTTTGGCCAGTCGTTGCTTTGAGCCACATTCTCCGCAACGCCATGGCTGATCCCATCATCTTCCAAGGCTTGACGAAGAGCAACGTGTCTCTTAATTCTGTTGATCTCAAGCTTGATGCTAAGAATAGCAGTATAGAAGGTAAAGAGGAGGACACAGTCGAAGAACAAGATCCACGCTGCAAGGAAGCAGAACTGTTGAAGGCCACCTTGTACACCGGACAGTGCTCCAGCAATTAAAATGCAGATTTCAATAGCATAATCTCGGACAATGGAGAAACCCTTGTCTCGAATTGCAGCTTCGACTGCATGTTGCATGGTAGTAGCCACTTCCCCGCTTTTCTTGCTCTTAGGGCTCCCCTCTGCTGCAGCTCTTCGAGTATCAAGAGCGGCAGAGAGCACCGCCTTTGTCAATACAATGGCTTTTTCGAATCCAATGGTGACTACTAGAAATGGTAATCCCTCTGACAAGAGGACCATGTTCATTGGGACTCCCAACTTTGTGGTCACGATAAGACCAAAGAGGAAAGCGATTACGGAAGAGAAAATCGTGGTAGCGAAGAGCCAGAAGTTCGAGCCCATTCGGCGCATAGATACATATAGCGAGACAAAAGTCAGGTGCATGGAAATGTACCCAAGCACCATGATGATGATGTCCAAAGTTTCGGCATTTTTAAGGAGATCAACAAATTCCGTCCAGGCGTTGGTGGCCCAATTTCGTACACCATTTGATGTCCCAGCTGTCCGGGCAGCTTTCATGATCCACATTTTTTGCTCCGGGATTGACTCCGCAGAACTACCATGTTTGGCACTTTCCCCTGTGGGGGGTGCAGCTACATTTGGGAGCTCTTGGGATTTGACGAGGAATTCGGAAGCCTGGCTAAATGGAACCGAAAAAGCCAGAGCGCTATCTTGAGATATGAGAGAGAGAGGATTTGACGTAGATGGAAGGGCAGTAATGGAGAGATTTTGCGGTAGCGGCACGGTTTCTGCGAGAGGAGCATTTTGTGGCGAGTTGGTTGCCAAAGAATCGGGAAAGACAAAGGTCAAAAGGGCCAGGTGTTGTGCATCGTTTACAACTGGGATATCGGAGTCCGAAGGCTGCCATTTCCACCCAGTCTCGGATCCTACTCTCAATTGTCTACTTCCTTCAACCAACGAGCTCCAGTGTGCCTTTCCAGCTGCATTGGAGCTTACCGAATCGAGAAAGCTATTGTCGATAAGACTAATGTAGGATGTACTTGCTAGGAGCGTAATAAACGCAACAGTGTGTATGGGATGAAGAAATGCCGGACGAGATAGGCTTTGGATGACCGGAGTAACATTTTTGCTCAACCAGCTGGGGGCAGAAGGAGCTTCGATTTTTGAAGCGCCGCGAAAGCGCGAGGGTAGGAGAGAATTAATCATTGTATTTCGAGGTATATGGGATATGAGCAGACTACAAACGAGCCATCTGCATGCAGGTCTATAGAGATATCTACGACGAAATAGTTAGCTTTACGAGTTTAATTGGCACGTTCATGTTTGAACAAAAAAAGAAAAGGTGACTAGAAGTGCTTTTTGTAGTCGATGATGTACATCCTACATTTTTGTTGTACGCGAAAGAAAGCCGTAAGACAGTCATACTAGTCAAGTACCGTCATCCTGCGAGCACAGCTTTGTGCCGCAGCAAGTAAGGGAGAGCGAGCGAGGGGGGGTGCTTGGGGTGTAAGACGTACCAATCTGCGGTGAAGCGTCGAATTATCGTGCTTCCGCTGCAGGATAACGAGGTATGACAACGGTGCTCTGGTGTTGAATCCGGACACACAGATTGAGTTGAAGGGAGCGGGTTGTGATCTGCCTGCGTTGAACAATTGAAGGAGAGGGGAGTGGTTGGGAATAGTGACAATTTGCTGGAAGGCAATATCAAATCTGCTAACGAAGTGGGTTCATGGCCTCATCTCAGGGTTGTCGTGGCTCTAGCGCAGTTGGCGATAATTTTATTGTCTCCTGTGATGGTACCTGTCAAAGCCTGCGGTGACACAACTGCGACAGCGGAGCCTAGCCTTCTAGTTTGAATAAAATCGCGCTTTCTACGCTATCTCCACACTATGCCCGTCTAGCGTACCGCTTATTTTCTTTTAGCGTACTGCGAGATAAAGGGGCAGTGAACTGGTGGCGATACATACTACATAACCACATGGCAACCACACCAACGGTAATATTGTTCTTTTGCTTCCTTTGTAAGGCCCATTTCAAATTATTCCCGAGTTTCCGGGATTTGTCATGCTTATCTTTATACACGATCGTCTTGGTTAGAGGAGCCTTTCATAAAAATACACGTTTTTAGCAATACTTAGTCACTAACGTGTGTTTCGTGGGAAATTAGGTATTTTGGGATCCCGTTACTTATCGAGTCAAGTGGTGTTTAGTTCAGAGTTACCATCCCATGTATATCTCTCGAAACACATTTTCATAAATACTGAGCAGATACTGAGCAGGAATTTGGGGGGTCTAGGCTCAACCTCTCTTTCTCTAGATCTCTGTCATTTCAATATTTTAGCTTTCTGCCTTACACAAAGTGGCTCTCCTTTCATAGCTATAAAAGAGATATCAACTCACCTTTAGCAAGGGTAGGATAAGATACTTTACATGGGCCATATTCTTTTGCATATTTCAAGTCAGGTGTTGGGTTTTCTTGCTGCCTGCAGACAGTCAAGTGATAATCGCCGCGTCATGAAGTGGCTGTGTGGTGTGCATGGCACCAGCATAACATCTCGTATGAAGTGGACGTATGAAAGTTTATATTGATGTCAAGTGTTACGATGTCAAGATTTTGTTAAATGCCTTGGTGGTTTGTGGCTGTAGATTCTCGAAATAAGATAAACTAGTGATTCTAGGTGAGCTTCAGAAATGAGATATTCAAGAGTTCAAATCCATGAGTTTTCGGCGTATATTATCCATCTGACGAATTCTTTAGATCGCTGTTTTTTTTAGGTTCTATTGCCATACAGGACTGCAGGAGAACGTTTGAGAATCAAGAAAAGAGACCGTCTATTAGTAGTTACCTTTTAGTCGCGTTCTAGAACATTAGTGTGTCTGTTCTTTGCTATGCGTCGAGTTTAGTATAGCTGTCCGGCTATCATGGAGTTCAATTAGAAATATCCCAACTTGCAGTTCAGTTATATAATTCGAGCGAAGTACTCTCTGAGCTTCTGATGTTCTCTGTCGCACAGTATAATATTCTCTGCTTCAGCCATAACCCTGCTTATATCTGAATCCTTTATAATTCATAAATTAATTTTCATGGCGGCACTTTCAGCGAAGGTGCTATCAAAACGCTTTGGTGGTAGCATGTATGGAAAGCCAACCTCCAGCCAGAAGGCCAAAAGTACTACTAGTGATTCACGTCTTTCAACGTTTGAAACGCTACCATTGGAAATTCGGCATCTAATCTTTGAGTGCTTCTTACCACCAAAGCATCGAAGTATTGATCTCACTGCGGGACCTGAGAAAAGTTGGTTGGGGCCGCTACTACGAACCTCAAGGCTGCTTAATGAGGAAATCGAGGATTGGTTGGATTTGCTAATGCAGCACAAATTTCGCAAGTCAGACCAGTGGGGATTGATTGATCCGCGTCAAACAAAGTTCACGCTGGTCATCAATGAGGAGTTCCGACAACTGTCGGCGAGCAAATTCGATTCGAAGAGAGCTATCCTCGGGCACGTATTTGCTGCTTCTGTCAACCTATGCGACCGTATCTTCAAAGCCATTGTCAGATCCGAGAGCGGGACCAGAACCGTGCAGTTCAGCGAAAACTGTGATTTTGAGCACAACAGAATCCACCGTGGGAAGAATGACCGGTGCAAGTGGTACTGGCTAAACCCCTGTCATGGAAAGCACATCCGTCACTTGGAGGTGACATTTGCTACGCATGATGATGCAGAAGTATGGAGGAATTCCGGGTACGGCAGCGACAGGCAGCAAACGAAAGCGTGGATGAGTGCGAATGGACGTCTGGACAACAGCATCGCGGCCGTTTATCTCGTTACGCCTGTTGTGCTTCCCCGCCTGGAAAGTGTCAGTTTTTTCCTGGGAACATCTGATCTCTGGGGGCCATTGTCCGCGTCGGTATGGAATTCCGACATCACGAACCAACCGTATTGGGCCGAAGGAAGAGCTGTGGTCCCGATTACTACTGAGCTTGATAATAGCAATTTCTGGCTTTATCCCCTTGTTGAGTTGGAGGAGAGACGCTGGGCTCCGACACGACCGTCGTATAAACTTTGGGATGCGACGAGGGAAAATGGACTAACGCCATACTTAATACACTCCTGGCCAGGTGGTAATGAAGAATGACTTGCATTATTTGACCCCATATCTCCAGGTAAGGGCATTTTAGGATACGTAGATCAAATTAAAGGGACGCGTTTTAGCCATTAGTAGCTATTAATTGATATTAGGGTCTCGTGAAACAAAGGGACCATTTTGAGATATGTAATCATTGAAGAAACACAGCTTTTAGTTTAGTTTCAGACTTTTCAAACATTGAAACCCAATGAGATGAAAATAGTCCTGAAACAGTAAAGAAGCGTTTCCGGATACAAATAGTAAAGAATTCAACATTTCAGGAGCCTAGCTTTTATAATTAACAAGCAATAGCCTGAATTGACGACTGGTGGGGACTACTATCCTTCATGTTAGTGAAATAGAATGGCATGATAATTCCGAATCATGCGAACAAAGATTTGCATGCAAGGCACCGGCCTGTATGATGTTTTCATAATTATTTTCTGGTTTGTCAACAGCTCATTTTAGTTGTCACACACTCTCTCCACTCTCGTCCCATCATTTCATGTGAAGTGCCATGCAGTCATCCAAACAGCCTCCCTCCAAACTCTTACATACATCCAAATTTCGTAAGTGTCATAAACTTGTATGCTACCCAACAGTCCATACCTCCCCCAAAAATGTGTTCCCATAATACAATGTGGTGTGAAGTAGATAATTAACGAACGGGGTATTGTATAGAAAACGCATCAAAATAGGTCAGACGCAATGCATAGCCAACCGCTCGACTTTTCAAAAGTTGTTAATATCCCAAGCCTTGGATATTTCCTCATGGTCGCTCTTTCTGTTGAGCTTCTTTGATAGGAGAACTGCGCAACCCTTCCGTGGAATCACTTTCAGGGCTAGTGGGGCTTTCAGGATTCTGGACTGGGTTCGGATATTCCAATTTAGCATCTGGAAGCGTCACATCTGTTGGAGTGTTGTTCGAGCTATCGTCAAGCTTTTCATGTTTCTCCTGCTCTTGAGTGCTTGAAATGGTTGGTGTATTGGCCTGGCTACCTCCTCTCTGGCCATGATAGTGGAGAACTTGGGGCGGTGGTTGATGACTTCCTAGAAGGTGTTGAGGATATGGGTGCAGGTCTTTCGAAGATGTTGAAAATGTCGACACAACTGGCTGCTGGTATCCATTGCTACCGTTGCTGGGAGTTTGGGCATGCCCAAAGGACTGGCTATGTTCTGCCTGTGTTGGCGTACCAGAATCACCAACCGGGCTCAGAAGCTGGTCATTGCTTTGGCCCGTAAGACTATTTAAACCTCCCTGTATATCACGCAAGAGCCGCACATATGCCTCGGGGACCAGACCACTCTCTTGTGTTCTAGGATCTTCAGCTACCAACCAGCCTTCCACCTGGCCATGGCGATATGAAACCCAGATGATCTGGCCTTCAACTAATGGCAGCTCGTTCTCGTTCTCCGATTGGAAGTCGAAAAGCGCAACTGCTTTCCCATGCATCTCCTCATCAGGGGATGCGATAGTGAATTGATAATCTCGCGAGTATCTCGACTCATCATGCCGTGTGAATGCTGGTGACGAAGCGGGACTAGAGTCCGATTCTGATCTGTAGTCTTGGCCATTGTCGTCCGTGTACGATCTGCTCGGCAACGTTGTTGCAAAGTGAGAATCTCGCCTGCTAGGTACGGTATGGGGCGCCAATGACATTGAATGGCGCGCCTGTTCTGGGGGGTAGGTGACAAATTCCCCGCCAGGTCCATCTGCTTCAACTCCGCCCTCGTTCACATAGTATCTCTCACTCCCATCACCTCCCGTACCTACAAAATAGCCTCTCCCTTGTTCGTAGTTCTCCTGGCTAAGCATGCTCGTAGTGCGTTCTCCACCCCCTCTACCATTTCTTGCTCGACCGCGCCCTTCTATTGACGACTTGTGCTTCTTATGCCGAGAAGATTGCACAATTGGACTTTGGAGATCCTCGTCTTCACTCCAAGGAGGGCCATCTGCAAACTGTGCTTGTGGGAGCTGATCCCCTCTTATGAATGCATCACCCCCCCACGGTCCCCAATGTTGACTTCCTCTGCTATCCCATGATGTTGGCGGATCTGAGAGTCGCTTGTATGATTCGCTAGCAGGGGTGGAGAGACCTGATTGAGGCTGCGAAGACTCTGGAGGGGGCCCATAATGCATGGGTTGCAATGCAGAATATGCAAAGTCTCTGACCAGTGTATATGGCAGACTTGAGTGAAAGAGGGGAAATATGTGAGAAGGTGGGCGCGACCTCGATGGCGCAGAATGGGTCGAATATTGTGATAATCTGTTTTTGGAGGCGTGCGATAGTGGGCGATTCAGGTTTGAACGTCGACCGGCTGGTGATGTGATTAAAGGAGGGAGTGCCGGGTGATTTGGATTAGTGGAGGGCGAGGATACTGGTGAGGGTGAAGCTGCTGGAGAGGGCGTGGTGTCCAACGTCGGCGCCATAACGGCAGTCATCTTGAATATCGTAGTCGATTAAAACCCTGTAGGCATATATCAATACACCGGGAAGTGTTCTGCTGAAGCTGGTTGCCGCTTGCCCTGCAAGCTGTGTTCACACAACCAAAGCACTGGCGCAATGGCTGTGGTGTAGGTATTGTATGCGTGTTTTGCCAACAGGTATCCCCCTCGAGGTAGTGGACAACGGTGTGTAAGGGCAGGAAGGGATGTTGTGGTTGGGACGAAGGCCAATGTGCGGGAAGTCGGTTTTGCACGCAGACTCGAAGGTTTTGCACGGTGAACCTTTCAGCCAGGCTGCCTCACAACAAGAAGCGAAGAGGAAGCTGAATTTCACGTCGAACAGCAAGAATAGCACCTAGGAAGTATGCGATGGATTTAGACCCCACCCCACCTTGTCCAATGGCTTAATCGAAGAGCGATATGGAGCGACGTCGTGAACGGGAGAGTGCGTAGTGGTAAGCTAGCTAGTACAGTTGCGCTGGGCTCAGCGCTATCACGATGGTGACTCGCGCTCAGACGTTGGGAGTGTCTCTGGTGGTGGTATGAGTATCTGGAGGTGAGTGGTTGAGCGAAGCGCCCAGCGCCGAGAGAGGACCGCAAACGCCGTGCCCTTCCTTTGATGGCGAACAAGGAGGACTCGGATGAACCCCGCAGACTTGGAAGATTTTTGAGAGGCCGTGGATGATTGCGTGGGCGAGAGGACGAGCGAGCGTTCGCAGAGTATAAGGAATGCGCCACGTGATACCGTTGCTTTTAATTAATTGGGGCAGAGGGCGAGCTTTGGTGGTGAGGGTCGTGAGGAGGGCAGTGGACGGGGATGAAGGCAGAAGCGGAGGTCGGAGGGTGAGAGGGTGAGATCCAAAGTGTTTGGTGTTTGTGTTGTGTTTGTGTTTGTGATTGTGTCACAGCCGGGACGGGGGAGGAGTGGAGAGAAGAGGGAGGAGGAGGAGGAGGAGGAGCAAGAGAAGAAGGAGGAGGACGGAGGGGTGAGAAAGTGAGTGAGTGATGAGTGAGGAGATAGTCGGAGAGGTAAAGTTGGTGGTGGTGGTGGTGGTGGTGGTGGTACGGTATGTATGTATGTATGTAAAGAAAGAGGGAGAGCGCAAAGCCAACAAACTGCAGGTCCACAGAGAGTAGAGAGCAGAGAACAGACAGCAGACAGCAGAAAGACAGAGAGAGGTTTAACACTATTGCTTTTTGCACCAATCCAAAGTCGCTACGGAGACGCCCTACCCTGGGTAACTATTGGTCGCATCTGGGTATGTACTGTAAGATTTATTGAATTGTCAAAGTGTCAACAACATCGAGTTCCGCCTCTTTTCGCTTCGATGGTCATCTCCATGCTCCCAAAATAGCAGCGTAGCTCTCATCTGAAACAAACCCAATGCTTATTCAACCAACCTCCAATCAGGAATTCCCTGCTGCTTTTCCCAATGGTGCCGCTAGGGGACGGCCATCTCACTCGCAGGGAGATTGTCGAACTTATGCCCGGGACGGTGAGATATTCAACATGATGATAAGGATAATAATGACAAGAACAGTAACAGCAACATTATCAGGCAATAACATTTAATTAATATGCAAGCAGAAAAACATACATCTAAAACAAATCCTCACATAGCAATATGAAAGCAACGAACAAGTCCCCTTCAATCCACTATGCAACCCGGTCTCTCCTCCTGTCAATATTCAGATCACATGACAGGACTAGCTTAGTTGGTAAGCGGCTATGAACATCCACCTTGAAGCTGCAGAATATTTTCAATGCTTTCCTTTCAACTTTCTCTTTCAACCTTCATCCCATAACAGGATACTCCCACCGGCCTTTATCGCCAATCCCGGCGGTCCCAGTTGGTAAGTGACATGTCAAATTCCATTCTCCCCATATAGTCCTATCTGCCCCTCCCTCGGTCAACATGATGAACAATTTTATTGGAGCTGTCTTATCTCAAATGATGCCACAATCTTATATTATACGCAACTTATTCTGAATGCCTACAAACTTAATTGACTATCTGTAAATCGCGCTGCATGAATAAACAAGCTAACCATTCTAAAGAAGAGACTATGTACCGATGATACGAAGCTCTAGGTCTTGAGTTTAGTAAACATCGAAACTGCAGGACACGACACGACGCGACTCGCGCCCTAATACGCTTCAAATCACCCGACAGACCGCTCCGCACCGTCTATAGCCATGGCACAACCTGTCAATGGTACTGGCGTTGCTGGTCAACAGCCAGCTACTACCGGGGACAGAGTTGATCCTGGTGGATTCAAGCTCAAGTTTTGCACTGTTTGTGCTAGTAATCAAAACAGGTTAGCTCCCCTCCATCTAGATACAAGCTGTTACTAAGTTCATACAGATCTATGGAATCACATCTACGTCTTGCGGCCGCGAACTACCCTGTTATATCTTTTGGTACTGGCTCTCTAGTCCGACTGCCAGGCCCTTCGATAGATAAACCAAACGTCTACCAGTTCAACAAGACTTCTTATGATAGTATGTACAAAGAATTGGATGCGAAAGACCCCCGTCTTTACCGCGCCAACGGACTTCTGAATATGTTGGAACGAAATCGAAATGTGAAATGGGGGCCGGAACGATGGCAGGATTGGCAAGTTGGGGTTCCTAGAATTACACAGACCAACGACAGAGGAAGTACTGGTGTAGAGGGAGGAGTAGTTGATATAGTCATCACTTGTGAAGAGAGATGTTGGGATGCAGTGATTGATGACCTCCATTCCCGGGGAGGACCGCTTAACCGACCGGTTCACGTTATCAATGTCGACATCAGGGATAACCACGAAGAGGCCTTGGTTGGCGGCAAAGGTATTCTGGACTTAGCGGACTCTCTTAACAGTGCCGCAGCTGAGGAGAGAGCTCACAATCCCATGGGGTTTGACAGTGGGGTCTCTACCAGCCGATCTGGCTTTGATGAGCGAGTCCCTGAGATCATTGGGGAATGGCAGGAAAGGTGGCCCAACCTCCCAGCTCTCTGGACCTTAGCATGGTTCTGAGGTGTTGCATTCAATTATCCGGGTTTAAGGATTGGCGTTTAATGGAGACTCAGACATGAAGATACCCAATGGCGCGCGGCGAGAACAATCAGATGGCCCTGATGAATACTCCAGGATCTAATCAATTGCATCGCTACCGGCGATGAGGTCGTCTTTAGATAATTATGAATTACGAATGATGAATTTTCACTAGTCTCCGTCTGTGGACTGGTATTTCCCCAGATTTAGATGTGGTGGTGATATTGCAAGCCACCTAATCATTTTAATCATTAAATCAAACTCAAGACCCAAGTCAACAGCATCAATTGCACACAGACACCTTGTCTAAAACCCAAGATTTCTCCTTGCTTTGCATGTCATTACCAACTACGTGGATAGCCGTTCATACCAATAATAAGCAGCGATGCATAATATTTTTGTCGTGACCATGCAATTATCTTTTAATATTTGAGATTGGCCTGAAATTGAATGTCATGCCGAGGACAGGGTTTATTTTTATTTAGCCCTTCCCTCGCGTTGACCCCTGAATCGCGAGATTGTGCCTCGACGCCGAAATCTTTCTCCTCCCTCCTCCTACCTATTCTTCTTCCTTGTTACGACAGGAGATTTGGCGCGGGTTGTAGCTGCACAGGACTTCGTTGCAATATCACTGCTACACAAATAGTCATAGTTTGCATCTGCTAAATTGTTCCGGCCACCGTTGAATCCGTATGCCTGGTCCGAAATCGATAAGCATCACCCGGGTAGAACGCGCCTAGATTCGTCCTAGAACCTAGCGCTTGGTTCATTCAGGAGAAAGCAAGGGCGACAAACTTGGCTCTCTCATAACTTCAACGCCCTCCCTTCACCACTGTGTAAGCAGTCCACGGTCCTTACCATACATCCATTCGACAATTACGAGTCCAGGCAAATAATTCAGAGACACGGCGAAGGAAGGACTCGGCTCAACAACCTTGTCAGCAGGGGCCGTTTCAGTGAATCTGAGGCAGTCGACCACCGCATTATTTTGACATCTACAGTTTCGACATTCGGCCGACAGTTGATGCTTTAATACACTGTGCCGCCTCGCCTTACACACCTGTCAGCATTGTGTTGTTGGAAAGGGGAATTGAAGAAGTTAATATCCTCCATTCCACGCCTTTTCTCTAACAAATTACTGCGATGAATGGTCGCAATGGCCCTTTGTCTCCTGTCTCTGTAGGAGGCAGTGAATGGTCCGGCATATCCAAATACCAAACCCTCGACACTGACTCGCCCTATTCGCCCAATCCAATGAATCGAGGACAACTTGCTTCACCACCAATATCGAGCGCGTCAAGTGGTGTTGCCAATGGTGGAGGCTTTCCACCCAGGGGATCTAATGGTAGCCCAGGCGGCCCTTCACCTCCAGCGTCGATAGCACGGTCCAGTGTTGTTAGCAAGAAGGACGAAGCATTCGAAGCCACACTGTCTGAGCACTACATCGCGCTCAGGAGATATCTAGCAGCCTCTTTACGAGATGAAAAGGGGAACCCACGGCCGAACAAAGCGCGAGACAAGCTTTTACGACTCTCCTCCGTCCAGTTTCAGGAACTCAGTACAGATGTATTCGACGAGCTACTACGAAGACAACAAAGTGGGAGGAGAACACCAAATGGAGGGACACCTGATGGAGGACCGCCTCCCTACCTTCTCCCGAAAGATACTTTCCATCCCAAGCGGAATCAGGCTCGGCAAAAGCTCTCTACCCTACCTCCTCCTAGATTTCGAGACCTTGCCACGGATGTATTTTACGAGCTGGAGAGGAGATTTCCGCGTTTTGCTGGAGGCGATATAAGTAGAATGGGTAGCCCTGCATCTATGCGAGGGCCGCCAAGTCGCAATGGTACTCCTGTGAATGGTCCTAATCGAATTCGCCGACCTTCTGATGCAAGCTCAATTGCTGGATACTCTATGCGGAGCGAATCACGAAATGGGCCCCGACCCTCCATTGGTGGCCTTAACATACCCCCTTCTCCCGGTATACCTCCCAATGATTATGGGCGTCCTACACCGAAGACCTTTCAAAGTAATACCATAGTTCCAAACAAGAGCACTATGGTCGAGGATGATGAAACCGGAGGAGAAGACAATGAAGATGATGACGGAGACGCTTTTGGACTGGAAGGAGCCGCGGCCAGAGAAAGGAAAAAGAGTTCAGGAGGCTCAGAGGTAAGAGAGCTTGTTTCTAAATCTGATATGATAGTACTAACATTAGCTTCAGACCGACAAGAAGCTTATCGAAGAATACCAATCCCAAGTTGCGGAACTGCGTGAAAAACTCAATGCTATGGAGGATACGCTCAAATTAAAGGACGACGAATTGAACAATGCTCTTGATGAAGATAGAAAACGCGCTACAGCTTCTAATGTGGAAAAAAGTGACTGGACAAATCTAAAACTCGCTCTAGAAACCAAGCTCGCGGATGCTCAGAATCTTAACGAATCGCTGCGATCGGAGCTAGACAAGATACAAACCTTACAGATAAACACAGAGAGAGACCTACGGTCTCAGATGGAAGAGTTAAGAACCACTTCATCTGGAAGAGGTGGTCCCGATTCGAATCTTGAACGTGAAAATGAGGATCTCCGTGCTGAGCTTCGAGAACAGCAAGAAGTCACGGATGAGGTTCGGCGAGAAGCCCAAGAATTCTTGAGAGAAATGAGAATGCTTTCGGAGCGAAGTGGCTCATCTTACAATAGGGAAGAGCAGCTTTCAAGCACCGTGAACAAGCTTGAAGAAGAAGTCAGAGACTGGAGAAATCGTTATGCGAGGACGAAGACCCAATTGCGAAGCCTAAGAGCCAGCTCAATAGGTCTGACTATCCAACCTGAAGTCCAGAAATACATGAAAGATAGTGGCTTCACGCAAGATAACGGATTGGTTAAGGATGTACACATCACCAAGTTCCAAATTTCGATCGATGAGCTACTACAAATAGCACGTGGGGACGAACCATCACGAGTCACCGACTTTATGAAGGCTGTCATAGTGAATGTCCGGGGCATAACCCAAGACATTGACGAATCTCAAGCCGAAGGAGAATCAGCTCAATTGCACATCAAATTGAAAGGAAGGGTCTCAGCTACTGCGAACAACCTTATTACTGCATCAAAGAACTTTGCAGCAGCCAATGGCCTTTCTCCAGTATCATTGCTTGATGCAGCAGCTTCACATCTAGTAACCGCAGTCGTTGAGCTTGTTCGAACGGTCAAAATCCGGCCTACGCCTGCAGGCGAGTTAGATGACGATGACGACGGAAATTTGGACCCGGTAGATACAACCGGTTACTTTCCAGTCCGTGATACCAAACAAAACAACGTACCGCCACCCTTCCAAGGCCTCCGCACTGGCCGAACCAGTGCCGACTCGTCAATGTACAGCCCTGCTAACTCTCCCCGAGAGTCGACGAACATGCGTTCAAGAGATTCCGGGAAAGAATCCTGGGCAAACAGACAGCGCTCTCTATCTAGAGGCACACCTCTAGGAAACGGCTTGAACATCAACAACAAAGCTCTCCCAGTGGCACCAATGGGAGTAGGATTTGGTATCAGGACTCAAGACAGTGATGTAGAAGAGTTAAAGGTAAGCAAACATTCGATTTCGTCTGTTGTGTCATGAAACTAATTTTATTAGATCTACCTAGAAGACGAAACTGCCGTCCTAGTCCAGAACATCCAGTCACTCGTCTCATCTATTCGATCTGATGCAGGCATTACAGCCATTTCCGGTCAAATATCTGCCATAGCATCTGTTGTCGGCAGAGTCGTCTCCTCTACAGAGACAGCTATGTCTACGACCGGCAACTCCTCTCTGAGGACGCAGGCAGACCCAATCCTCAGAAAGCTATCTGGATGCAGACAACGACTTGTAGATGCCAAGGAAACTGGTACCAATATTGCCGAAGATGGAAGAGATGATGCTGCAGGCGAACGTGAGTGGAAGCAGTGGACTCAGTCTCTCCCGCCTATCGCCTTTGAGATCGCTCGGGAAACCAAAGAGCTAGTGTTACGTGTCGACATTGTGGATGGAGAGCAGGGGTCTCGACCAGGCGACGATGATTTTTCATGAATGACTCGATTGAGACATAGCGGTTCGAATCATATGAAACAGGCATGACCAGGCATGAGGATGATCAGATTCCGGCGTTTTGGGGTGGTCATTTACATAGATGCATGCTTCAGGCAAACAAACCTCCATACTTCCATCTCGGGAGCCTGGAGTTGATAACTTATAACGACGGAAATATGGAAGTGTAATTAGTCGAGAATGGGTCAAGGCGTCTATCTTGGTGAGATGCGGAATCAAAACAGCCAAAGAGGCGTCATTCTTTTTGCTCTTTGATCCTCCTTACCTTTTGCTTGGTGAAGAAAGTGAGTCTTGTTGAAGTCGAACGCGCGTCACTCATCTTCTAATAACTGGATGAATTGTGATAGGTAGTGGTGTATTGATACGCTAGGAGTGGAGCTTGACACGTTAAACTTATGGTCACGCACTAAGAATGAGAGACACCTTAATACTTCATTACTAGTAATATATCACGGTCTCGGATAACGCAACAAGTTCAGATGGGAGTTATCAATGCCACAACATAATAGCGATGCTGTTAGAATTCAGGAAGCTCAATTAGGTGTAATTAGTAAAGGGTAAATCTCTGTATTAGTTGATAATGATTAGTAAAATTATACTATAAAGATATAGCCTTTAATATCTCTGAAATTGTTATATAATTATAGATACAATCAATATTCTGATATATCTTCTATTGTGAGAATCTGTAATTATCGATTTTAATAAAAAATCGATATAGTCTTATTATTTCAGACTATTTGAAAATAGATTACTAGTCAATTTTATAGCCTCTATATACTTTGTAAATTCTTTCAAAAAAAGCTGTTTTGTCAATATATCAGCTAGTTAATTTTGTTTAGCAATATATTAAATATATAGCCGATTTTCTTTTATCAAATTCTTTTTAATTTAGTAATATTAAAGCTCAATATATTTTGATTTTTTATTAATTTTAGCATTTTTAAATCAGTCGATTTCTAATATATTGTCGATAAACAATATAGATAAATATAGACTTTGGTCAGTTATATTTCTATTATTAATATTTATTGCCAGTTTTTTTATTCAGACAATTTTCTTTATATTACTATAAGCTGATATAATTTCTATATATTAGTTTCTGAAAATACTCAAAATTGGCTGAAAGCTATATTGAGAGAATTGCAAGCTTTTAAGAATATAAATATCTTTAAGATTTTATATAAAATTCTGCTGAAAAGCAAAAAGCTTATTTCAAGCTATTGAATATTAAAATGCAAATTCAATATAGCTCTATATATAGCTTGTTGAAAAGCTCGACTAATAATCAGAAAATATAAGCAATAAGCAAAAATTGACTATTTTAAGATTTTTGCTAGTATTTTATAGTATGCAATATTTCAAATATTATATATTAAGATTGCTGCAGATAATCTAGAAATTGATTATATTAATATTAATATTATATTTCTCAATTTCGATTTAAAAAAAGAAATATATATAAAGCTACTACAATTTATTTTTAAAATATTTCTAAAGCTGAAAAATAAATATATAATTATACATATACTAAAATATATATCCTTTATTTTTTATATGGCTTTAAAAGCAAGCTAAAAGAGAGCCGCGCTGCTTTAACAGTCACCTGACTAAGCATATCCTAAGCTTTTAATAATAAGTAATAACGTTACATTTGCCTGATGTAACGTTACTTAAAATTAATTAAAGATAGTTATTTTAGATTATATGCTATATTACTTATTAGCATAGCTCTATTTTGTAATATTTATATCACATTACTAGCCTAGCATTTATGATTAAGTGACCCTTAGATAAGGTCTAAGTACTGCTCTTTTTCAAATTATTAGGTATAACAATCATTAAAGCCTGCTTTCCTATTTTTAATAGTATAAAATATTGCTTTTTAAGATTTAGCATTAAACAAAACGGCTGATAGACATAAAGACCTATATAACGGCCAACCCCGTGATCTACCCACGCCAGCTGTCCAGGCTAAATGGTGGACCACACTATACTTTTGCTTATCCACCAAATGCTAACTACTGCTATACTCAAACCCTTGATCTTCAGCATGGACAGTGAAAAAAGATGGCACATTCCTTCCAGCATACGCGCAAGATAGAATACTACTAAGGCGAGTATATCAAGGATCAACAGATAGTGATTTGTTTGAGGACTTCATCGCCCAGTTGCTACATCACTGTAGCAGATACCCATGAGCCAGCAGATACCCATAGCCAAAATCTGTGATCGTAATGGACAATGCTTTGTAGCATAAGTCCAAAAAATTCCGAGAGATATGCCAAAATGCAGGAGTGATATTAGAGTTCCTATCACTGTACTCACCTGATTTTAAAAGAGCACTTTAGAGTGCTTAAGAGATTCATTAAGAAGAAGTAGTACAAAAATGAGGATTTCATTGCAAAGGAGTTCAAAATGTTTCTAGAGTAGTGCGTTGATATTGTGGGTACCGATGCACATATTACCCAGCCTCCTAAATGAATATAGATTATAGATTAATGAAATCGCATAGAAACCTCCTCTTTGTACTTAAGACTCCTCTTCCTGACGCTGGAAATGTTTGATATAGCTGACAAATTGCAGTGCAATACCTTCACCTACCCCCTCCTTCGTCATCAGTTCAACAACTTTGATAGGATACTGCAGAGCAGTGTTTAGCTCTAGAAACTGATCTATGGCAACCCGATTCGCGAACTGTAAAGCATTGCTCCATCTTTCACTCTTGACTTGTGTCAAGCCCCAGCTGCAGTACTCCTCAAGTCGAGTCTGTCTATCCCCTTTCACGTCACTAGGATCTTTACAACGACGTTGTCTATGGTGAAGGGAAGAAGAACGCATTCCGTAGGCTGAACCGCGAATGGAAAATACAGTCTCGACGGACAGCAGGTGAGTATGAGTATCTTACGCCAAGCCAGTAGGCATGTTGCAGCAAACACTCGAGGGGCATAGCAGCTCAGAAACTTAGAGGGCATAGCGGCTGGGTTAAGTCATTAGCTTTTTTGCCTAATTCAAGGTTATTAAGACACTACGGCTCTGGGACGCGGCCACTGGTGCACCACAGCAGACGCTCGAAGGGCACAGCAGCTTGGTCTTCTTATTTGCCTTTTCGCCTGACTCGAGGCTGCTGGCATCAGTATCGCATGACGAGACAGTGCGGCTCTGGGGCGCGGCTACAAGCACACTTTACCAGGAGTTCGCAGTTGACTGCTACATCTCGACTCCTTTGTTGAGTGTCATAAGATTGATCTTGATCATAGACGTTAGTATTCTACGGGATTAAATCTCCCAATTGGATGTCAATTTAGAAAAGCTTGTTATCTGAAGCTCTATTGAACACTTTTACATAGCCAATCTTGATGCAGTCAACGTACTTTTAGAAGTAGCTGCTGTAACTTATAAATCAAATTTTCTCGTTTATGTATGATTTTTTAAAGAGTATCTCGGTAATATGTACTATAACGAAATGCGGCGATGGTTTTTGTGTATATTTTCTGAAGTGCAAAGTCATGAGACTAAGTACTTGTAAACATAAGTGCAAGTCGTAGAATGGGCAAGAACTGGCTCCGCTCTACGATGACAATTTGCAGCGGTACAACCGGGCAAGGTTGCACAGCCACAAGTGTCATGAAGTGGAGCCCGCTTAAAAAAGTTATCTATAAATTTAGCGACACTCAATTCGCCTTCTATTGAGTAAGGAAGCTGCGGGGTAAGCCTGTGGCTTGTGGGGCTTGTTCACAGAGGTATTTTACCACAACTTTAAAAAAAGAGAAGATGATGAAGAGGTCACCTTCGAGAACCTGAATCAGCACTTTAAACAAATTCTTCTCAATTGTAACCTCGCAGATATCGCATTGACCTCTCCCTTTCTACTTCAATAACCCTATCGCCGAGTAAGAGCATGGCAACCGTTTGGTCTCATACGGATTTTGTCTTCGTGCTTCTGCTTCCTTCTTCAACTTGCCTCAACTTTCCCGAGCAGCATCTTGCTTCTTCTGACATGTAGTACTAGCATAGCTCTTGAAGAAAAGACAAACAAACAGGTTTATTCAGATATAGTTAATAGGCTTGATTTTCGTGAAGCAATTAGTTCCCAATCAGAATGTTTTGACTTTCGTTCAAGTCGAATAATAACAAAAAAGTAATTTATTGGCCTGCTCGCCTGCTCGAGTTGGATATCATCAAACGACACATCGAAGGGAAAGCTGAACGGATCCACCTGTGTAATCCTCGGGATGTTCTTGAGCTTGACCTCATTGCCGGAAACACACTCTGCCTTGATTGACAGTGCAAAGTTGCTTTCCTCGAAGATAAATGTAGGTGGAAGTTTGCAATAAAGATGTAAGAAGAAAGTCTTGGTCCTTGAATAGAGCCAACATTTGAAATCGAAATCAACCGTGCAAGTGCAAGAGAGTCCGCTCCAAACTCCAAGTATATCTGGGCAATGTTCCACGCCAATTTCGCGGTCGAAAATTTGGTCCAAATCCTTTATCGGATCTTCTTCGTGCCCTACTAGAGATTTGGCTAAATCTAATCTCGTTCCGTCCGGTAACAATCCTCGAAATCTGCACTGTGCTTTCCACCATGCGAGGCACTTGTCGCTTTTACGTAGCTTAGCCTTCTGGATGTGCGATTCGATATGTTCCTTATAATGTTGACCTTGAATGGCGCATCGGCCTCTACTGTGCGTGTTTGTTGTAAACTCTTCCGGTGTTATATTTCTTGTTACCAAAGCCCCGCTTATCTTGGAGCAGGCTTCATTCTTTTGGCATTCCTTCCTCCACTTGGCTCTTTGCCGGTTAGCGTCAAGTGAAAGAAAGTGGGCAACAGAATTGACGATCCTGAAAGTATTAGAAGTGATTTAAATATCAAAGCTAGTAAGGAGACATACAGTTCTGAATCATTGAGCCAGCTTGGCCAGGTTCGTCCATAGGTATCTGGCCATAAGCCTTGACCCTTCTCGCGGCAAAAGTCGTAGGCGAGTGTGTAAGCCTCCTCAGAACACCTGTTTGAGCACTGCGGCCTGTTTATATCTTTCAATGCGTCTTTGATGTTGGGACGATGGTGCATCCGACCGAACCCGAGCTCGGCAGATAGTACTTCTAGGTTTTTGGAGTCGACATAAGGGTAATATACAGGCTGTACGGGTAGTTGGGCTTTTGTCCTTCGTAGTTTCGCAAGATCTGTACGCTCTTGGTATCCCATATTAGAGCGTTAGGTTCAGTATTTGACTGCAATCAATGTATCGGTAGGGTTCGATAGCGGTATTGGAATAAGCCTTTTCGTAATGCTTGTGCAATGGGTAGTTGTAGTTGTGGGTTGCTATTGGTATCACGGAAAACCTGCAGCGGGTAAGCATAAAATGCAGATTTACATGGTGTTTGCAAACCTAGTTCGTGACGATTAATTGACCACCCGAATATCGCTATCAGACCCGACGATATAATCGTCCGCAAGGCGCTCGAGGTCCTTTCTCTGCTGCGAATACGACGCCTCGATCACGACTCCTAGAAATTGGGCTTTCGAATGACAAGTCGACTGGTAGCAGGGGAATATTCGTATCTGCGTACAGTTAGCTAGGTATTAGAATCGGATAGAAGGGCCTCATGAATTTTCTTCATACCGGAGTTTATGTTGTGCAAACCCACAGAGAGACTCGTCTCTTTCAAGTTCGTGTTGCAGCTCCCTTTCAGGTCTAACGAATGGACGACGCACGGCGTAGTCGTCAAGTCGCGTCCCTCCCGCCGATTCTTTATCTAGGCCTCTCATCTGTTGGAGGAGTAGCTACGTAGGTAGCAAGGGGCGAACGAAGAGATAACGGGTAGATGTTGTTGATAGTGGTAGCAGTACAGTATTGGGTTACGATGTTTTATTGTTGATAAGTCGATGTTCTCTGGTCGGTTTGACAACATGCACGAGCCTCAGGCTCAGACATAGGTCTGGCCCCCAAGAAAATATTAAGTGCTCAGCTATGAAGCCGATTTCGAATTCTACTGCAACTGATCAATTATTGTAAGAGGAACATCTTTCGAGATGTAATATGAGCAAGAACTGACCCCACTCCGTGATAAGTACAGAGGATCTCTCGCGACGCAGAGAAAGATGTCAAAATATGCTGCACTAACGGCCCGCCGATACAATCACCAACAAATATAGAACGAGAGATCGATTAAGTAAGTGACTAGCTATAAAATTTCTAGCAAGTATCATAAGATACGTAAAACTTTCAACTTAGAGAAATCCTTTCTTCGAACGAGAGATTCTCGTTAGCAGTTTCTATAGACAGGGCCTTTGAAGGCAAGCCGTCAAAGATTACTGCTTTGTATAAACTACTTGCAGCTTTCAGTCTAGCTAATATACAATTCCCCGGCTTGGCAATTTTCGACCGAACTCCCGCTAAAAGAATTTCTCGATCAGATAAGTTTAGATTCTCGAGCACATAGGTCCCACCTGCGATGGCGCAAAGTACAACACTAGGATGTTCCAGCTTCTGACTAAATAGAGTAACGAGCTCGGTCCAGATTGACATCTTCTTCCCTCGTTTTGACAAACGGTCCCAGTCGGCTCTACTACTAAGGTTGAAAATTTCCATTGCGCGCTCAATAGTCTGTTGAGAAACTGGGCGTCTTGGGGAAATCTTGAAGGGTTCCATTTTCGACGAAAATTGGCGTGCGAACTCGTAGTGAAAATAACGCTGTCTAAGAGCCCGCTTCTCTGTCCTAATTATTAACCACAAATCGGCAAAGCTTAAGTCTGCGAGGTTTTGATTTCCCCTTGGTACCATGCGCTCTAACGCCACGGCTTCTTTCAATGCAAGAAGAATTGTGGCCTCCTCAGCAAAAGCAGAAACGATATTTGCTGGTGATTTTCTGTCCCTTTCATATCTGGGAGTGACAGATCTTGAAATTGCCAGCTGTGGTTGAGGCAAATTGGACACTACTTGTATACTATCATTACTGTCTTTATCATTATCATCTTGGCTGACATGCGACCCCTCGCCTATCAGCTCCTTCTTTTTGAAATCTTGATAATCGGACTCCGAAGGATCTAACTTTTCAGCTAGCAGCTCAGCTAAAACTCTTTCTCTGAATCTGGGACAAATAAAGGTAGCTTCTTCTTGTGTCAGATGTGGTCTCCCAGTAGATAAACATCGAATCCCTATAAGTACGAAGAGACCGCAGTCGTCGGTATTTATTTGTTTAGGATTAGGGATCGCCTCTCGAAGTCTGATTTCCCTACCGAAAAAACCTCGGACCCAGTCTTTTAACTCTCTTGTGACTTTCAAGTGAAGACTATCGTAGTACGTTAACTGCAAGCAATCTTTGCTATTCTTCGAATCTACGACCATGAAGCTCCAGTGATTGTTCTGACGATGAACAGGGATATACATGGTATATATGCCAGAGTTTACAAGACCTTTTAGTTTGTTGAATGGCTGGTCTCTTTTTGCGGTTACTGCGTGAGTTTCTAAAATTCGATGATTCGGAAACTGGTTTTCAATTGATTTTCGCACGAGATCAAAATATGAGTTGATGATTTCGTCATTAAGCCAATTTCCAGGTTTCAGGCGCCAGAGAGACGTTCTCAAAGTTTGATTAAGAAATCTACTCGTTTTTGTGGTGATTGAAGTCGAATCGCCTCTGCTCAGCCGTTCGGACATATCTATTCTCCAGCACTTTGGCAGTGGCTCAACCTGCAAAAATATAGCTGGTGCTTCTCTTGGGGGTGCAATAGGCGATTTATTTACCTGAAACTTATTGCTGATAGTAATTTGAGACTTTCCGGCAGAGAGAAAGACTGCTTTATTATTATGTTTAACGTTAAGGATCCTTGTTTTGTATTTATCTTGGATCAGGATTCCACTAAGAGAATGATCATCTAAATCTGTTAATGTTTGTTCCAATGCTGCTTGAGGTGACTTTGCAATAAACAGCTGATACCTCTGCTGTAGGTCTTGTATCTGGTTATCGTCCAGAACAGTAGGACATTCTTTTAGCCACCAGCTCGACACGTGCATTGCAATTCTCTCGCAATCACCTTCAACAACGAAATTGAATGGCAGATTCTTAGGGGGAGGCTTGGTGTTGATCCATGCGGTGAACCCGCCTCCATCGTGAGCGCTAAGACACATCTTTCTAGCAAGTTGCTTGGCTGCTTCGACATGCAGAGAAGTGCCTACCACAATGACAGCACTTGGATTCATCTTCAAATCTGTGTTCATAACAGCCACCATATTCTCATCATGATCATCTTCTATATCTTGATATAGCTTGACTCTAGGTCTTATGATATAGCCGTTTCCACGATTCCTTGGATTATCTTTTGCTTGTTTTTCACAGGTAGGACACAGTGGCATCGTCTTTTTATCAGCGAAAAGCGCTGGGTCGAAGGGGAATCTGTGTTCGGGATTCCCTAAACACTGCATAGTTTTCAAGTCTCCGTGTAGCTGAATCGTTGTTGGCCATGGTTCACTTTTAGGGAGAGGTATTTGAGACGGGATTAGTTGTGTGTCAATTCCATCAATATTTTGGGTGTATAGTCGCTGGAGGCGTCCCTCTTTCGCAATTCCCTCCATTACTCTGTGGAACTGAGTTGGATGTGCCGCTTGTGCGCGGTGATACATATCGCACATTGTGTTGTTAATGATCTGTGTATTTTCTTCAGACTTGTACATGGTTATGTCAAATATGTTGCGCATCTTGGGCTCAGAGGCAAACGTGGGAACTATCTTCGTTAGTTGGTGTGGAATGTGAGAAAATGCATAGTTCGTTCCCAAAAACTATGGAAGAGATACTAACTGCCTGCTGATGCGGAGATTCCAGCTCCGGCAATAATCACAATCTTCTTTCTTTGATGCAATGCATCAATCAGTGGCCGGAGTCGCCTATGCACCTCAAGGTCCGACAAGAGTTTAAGATCAACATGCTCCATCATGATTTCCTCGGGATCAAAACTCAGAAAGAACTGGGAAAAATAGGGATAAGGTTTTTTTACTAGCCTGAGGATTTTATTTTCATGTGTTAATTAGTGACCCAACTGGGTTTACAGCGCCATTCTTGACCGTCTCCAGAAGTGACCTTGTCTACCTAAGCTTATGGACTCAACCAGTAACCACACTAGACGATAGGGACCAGTAATGTAGATCTAATCTAGAGGCTGGTAGTCTAGTTCTCTCAAAGTGAAACCTCTGTCAAGATACTTTCCCAAGACTAATCTAATTTCATCTCGCGTCCGGGTCGATGCAGAAACTTGATATTTAGCAATGGGAATTATGAATACACGTGCAACGAGCATACCTGTAATTATCATCCTCGGAGTTCTAGTACATACGGGTAAAGTTGTTGACTCTGGGGTGATTCTATCCTCCCAAGGACTAGCCATGAGCTCGCTTCGACCTCGTTCGACCTCTCTACTTCTTTTTGTCTCCATTATTTGCAGGGCGTCAAGTTCTTGAGATTTCCTCAATTCAATCTCATCCATTTCAGTTTTAATAACCCCATATAAAGATGGTGATCCATTGATTACTCGTGCTCGTTCACCGAGACGTTTTCCCTCCAACTTCATTGTGTACAGAGAAACATCAAGCGTCTTGCGTGGAATTAGAGCTTATCATCGACAGGAGGAGGTTTCTACTCACGCAGGTCTCTCCTAATTTCTGATCTTCTCTCAAGACCCAGTTGAGGATTGGGTACACTGCTTTATAAAGGCCTGGGGGACATATGGTCAGATAAGTAGATTCTTACTAGGTAGGACTCACCTATGTTTTGAAACTCCCAAACCAATCGGATTCGCCGAGAACGCACTTCACGAGCTAAAGCGCCCTGTACTAGTCGCTCCAGGAGTGGTAATTGCGCTACGATACCGTAGCCGTCAGCTACCATAACTACATATTCGTAATCCTCTATCGGCACAGGAGTTCCATGTGGCCCAGTAAAGATGACCCAACCCAGTCCACCAGTTTGTCCACTCTCCGTACTTGCACGAGACTGAAGCTTCTGCGTCCATCTACCACGTGGCTCAATCAAGAGTTTTAACTCTGTCGGCCGCTTTCCAGTCCAAGAAGCCACCACAAAGGGATGGGTCTGAAACTTAGACCTAAGGCCAAGTGAAGGTATGTAAATATTGACGCTTTGTCCAGCATCGATTTGAAACCCTTTTCTCTTTCTTTGTTTCGGTGGAAGACGAATAGTCACCTGTACAGGATCACTTCCGTCTTCACCTGAGCATCTGAAAAGCTCCCCAACTCTAGGCAATCCTTCAAAAATGCCGTTGTGATGTAGACAAAGGATTCCTTCAAGCAAGGATGTTACTCCAAATATGATAAGCGTGATGTAGAAGTATAATCTGGGCCGAGGTGTAGAGGGTACATGCAAGATAGTGGAGAGAAAAGCGGCACCAGCCAATAATTGATGTGAACGAAGAAAGATTTCGTATATAATTATTCGTCGGAGAGGAGGCCAAGACAGTACAATAATTAAGCATAGAGATGAGGTAGCCTGCTAGATGTCAAGAAAAAAGACGCATTGGAAGAATGAAGAGCTCACCACTAAGGCTGAACGATCTGCGCGACTGTCTAACGTGGGTATGGTGTGGGTGATGAACACTGCAAGAATGTGAAAACAAATCAATCCGAAAGACATCAGCCCAGCACAATGATGAAGTGATCGAAATCTTTTCAAGGTAATGCCAAATATGTCAGCGAGAAAATT
>Ga0247810_10000165_pt1 | contig 105289 bp, 95 predicted proteins | sample UWRJL119311C1_FD_179918 | JGI IMG/M metagenome (GOLD analysis project Ga0247810, IMG submission 179918) | Plant litter microbial communities from Arlington Agricultural Research Station in Wisconsin, United States - UWRJ-L119-311C-1 | ecosystem: Environmental > Terrestrial > Plant litter >... | reverse complement strand
CGCGAAGCGGAGATGAGCTCCATGGCCCGAGTGATCTTCTTGGTCGTCTGGGCAGACTTGATCTTCTGCCGGTAGACCCGAAGTTGCGCTCCCATGTCTTTATTCCTTTGGTTTCAGTCGTCGATCGGAGAGAAGCGCTTAGCGCTTCTGCTTGACGATCTTTTCCTGGTTGACGTCTTCCTTGGCGAGCTCGTCGAACTTCTCGGATCCGACCGAGAGCAGCGGCTTGCCGTCTCCGGTCTGGAACTCGAGCTTGAACTTCTCGACGCTCTCGTCGAGCGAGGTGACGATGTCGTCGCTGAGCACGTTCGTGTCGCGCAGCTTGCTGAGCACCTCGGTGTTGCGGCCGAGGAAGTCGAGCAGCTCGCGCTCGAAGCGCAGAACGTCTTCGATCGGGACCTCGTCGAGCTTGCCGTTGGTGCCTGCCCAGATCGAGACGACCTGGTCTTCGACGGGGTACGGCGAGTACTGCGGCTGGCGCAGAAGCTCGGTGAGGCGGGCACCGCGGGCCAGCTGGCGACGGCTCGCGGGGTCGAGGTCGGACGCGAACATCGCGAACGCCTCGAGCGAGCGGTACTGGGCCAGTTCGAGCTTCAGAGTTCCGGAGACCTTCTTGATGCTCTTCACCTGGGCGTCGCCACCGACTCGCGAGACCGAGATTCCGACGTCGACCGCGGGACGCTGGTTGGCGTTGAAGAGGTCGGACTGGAGGAAGATCTGGCCGTCGGTGATCGAGATCACGTTGGTCGGGATGTAGGCCGAGACGTCGTTCGCCTTGGTCTCGATGATCGGGAGACCGGTCATCGATCCGGCGCCGAGCTCGTCGGACAGCTTGGCGCAACGCTCGAGCAGACGCGAGTGCAGGTAGAACACGTCACCCGGGTAGGCCTCGCGTCCCGGCGGGCGGCGCAGCAGAAGCGACACGGCGCGGTAGGCCTCGGCCTGCTTCGACAGGTCGTCGAAGATGATCAGGACGTGCTTGCCCGAGTACATCCAGTGCTGGCCGATGGCCGAGCCGGTGTAGGGGGCGAGGTACTTGAAGCCGGCGGGGTCGGAGGCGGGAGCGGCGACGATCGTCGTGTACTCCATTGCTCCGGCGTCCTCGAGCGCGCCCTTGACGGCGGCGATCGTGGAGCCCTTCTGTCCGATGGCGACGTAGATGCAGCGCACCTGCTTGTTCGTGTCGCCGGACTCCCAGTTGGCCTTCTGGTTGATGATCGTGTCGATCGCGATGGCCGTCTTACCGGTCTGGCGGTCGCCGATGATGAGCTGGCGCTGGCCGCGGCCGATCGGGATCATGGCGTCGATGGCCTTGATTCCGGTCTGCATGGGCTCGTGCACGCTCTTGCGCTGCATCACGCCGGGAGCCTGGAGCTCCAGGGCGCGGCGGCCCTCCGAGGCGATCTCGCCGAGACCGTCGATCGGGGCGCCCAGCGGGTCGACGACGCGACCGAGGTAGGCGTCTCCGACGGGGACGGAGAGGACCTCGCCAGTGCGGGTCACCTCCATTCCTTCGACGATCTCCTGGAACTCGCCGAGCACAACGACACCGATCTCGTTCTCGTCGAGGTTCTGGGCGAGGCCCAGAACGCCGTTCGAGAACTTGATGAGCTCGTTCGCCATAACGCCGGGGAGACCCTCGACGTGGGCGATGCCGTCGGCCGCGTCGGTGACGTAGCCGACCTCGGTCGTGGCGGAGGCGCCGGGCTCGTAGGCCTTGACGAAGTCTTTCAGCGCGTCGCGGATCTCATCCGGGCTGATTGTTAGTTCTGCCATCTTCTTTTTCCTCTTCTGGTGGAAAGTCTGTGCAGCCGCGGTTAGGCGAGCTGGAGCCTGAGCTCGTTGAGTCTGGATGCGACGCTGCCGTCGATGATCTCGTCACCCAGCTGCACGCGCACTCCGCCGACGAGCGACGGGTCGATCACGTGGTTGATGCGCAGTCCGCGCCCGTAGTTCGCTGCGAGAGCGGATGCGAGTCGCGTGAGCTGTGCCGCGGAGATGGCGGTCGCGGTGGTGACGGTGGCGACGGCGAGGCCGGCCTCGTCCGCAACGACGGTCGTGGCGAAGCGGAGCAGCTCGGCGATGCGGCGGCCGCGAGGCTGCTGCACGAGGTGCGACACGATCGCGATCGTCTGCGCGCTCGCCTTGCCGGCCAGCAGACGCTCGATCAGCGCGGCCTTGGCCGCATCCGATCCGAGCTTGCTGCCGACGGCGAGTTCGAGCTCGGCGTCGGAGTCGACTGCGGCGCCGAAGGCGAACAGCTCCTCTGCGACGTTCTCGGAGGTCGCAGACTGCGCGAGAGCGCGGATGCCGATCTCCTCGACGCCCGCGAGGAACTCGTCCTCCGTCGACCACGCGTTCGTCGCGATGACGCCGAGCAGCTCACGAGCCTGGGCGTCGACCGACGCGAAGACGGCGTTCACGATGGAACGCTTGCTCTCCGCGTCGCCGGACGGGTCGGCGAGAGCCGCACGCAACTGGAAGGACGTGCCGAGCACACGACCGGCGGCGAGCAGCTGCTCGCCCGTCGCCAGTGTCGCCGTGCCACCCAGTGCCGCGAGAGCGGACCGCGAAGTGGAGAGTGCTTCTCTCGATGCCGAACCCATTACTTGTCTGCCTTGGCCTTCTCTGAAGCTTCCAGCTCGGCGAGGAACCGGTCGACGACGGCCGAAGCCTTCGCGTCGTCGCTCAGGGTCTCACCGATGACGCCGGAGGCGAGATCGATAGCGAGTGTGCCCACCTCGGAACGGAGCGAGATGATCGCGCTCTGGCGCTCCGCCTCGATCTGCGCCTTGGCGCTGGCGGTGACGCGGGCGGCCTCGACGGTCGCCTGCTCCTTGAGCTCGGTGATGATCGCCGTGCCGTCGATACGAGCCTGCTCGCGAATCCGTGCTGCTTCCGCACGAGCCTCGGCGAGCTGCTTCTTGTACTCCTCGAGAGCCGCGTCGGCCTCGGCCTGCGCGTTCTCCGCCTTCTTGATGCCGCCCTCGATGAGTTCGGCACGGGCATCGAGCGTCTTCCGCATGGCAGGAAGAACGATCCTCCAGAAGAGGATGAGGATGATCACGAAGGGGACGATCGACCAGATGATGTCGTAGACCTCTGGGATCAGAGGGTTCTTCGTGGATTCACCCTCTTCCGCCGCGAGTGCGAGTGCGTAGAGCATTCGGATTCCTTAGTTGGTGAAGATGAAGTACGTGGCGATACCGATGAAGGCGAGCGCCTCGGTGAACGCGATACCGATGTACATGAGGACCGTGAGGCGACCCTGGAGTTCGGGCTGGCGAGCGACGGACTCGATCGTCTTTCCGACGACGATGCCTACACCGATTGCCGGGCCGATTGCGGCGAGGCCGTAACCGACGGTTGCGATGTTTCCGCTGAGCTCAGCGACGATGGATGTTGCGTCCACGTTGTGGGTTCCTTCCGTGATGGCGAATCAGGCAACTGCCCGACTCGTGCTTGATGTGAAGTTGTGGGGAGAGGGGGCTTAGTGCTCGTCGGCCAGCGCGAGCTGGAGGTAGACGGCGGTCAGCAGGGTGAAGACGTAGGCCTGCAGCACGGCGACGAGGATCTCGAAGAAGGTGAAGACGATGCCGAACGCCAGGGTGCCGACTCCGAAGAACCCGAAGAAGCCGGTGTTGCCGTCTCCGAAGAAGAAGAAGTGGGTGGCGGCGAAGAACAGCACCAGGAGGAGGTGGCCGACGATCATGTTCATCAGCAATCGCAGCGTGAGCGTGATCGGGCGCAGGATGAAGGTCGAGAAGAACTCGATCGGTGTCACGATGATGTACAGCGCCTTGGGCACTCCGGGCGGGAAGAGCGCGTTCTGGAAGAACTTGCCCGGGTGCTTCTTGACTCCGGCGTAGATGAAGGTGATGTAGGCCACGACCGCGAGAACCAGCGGCACTCCGATCACGGACGTTCCCGCGATGTTCAGCAGCGGGATGATGCCCGTGATATTCATCACGATCACCATGAAGAAGATCGTCGTGAGGATCGGAAGGAAGCGCTTGCCGTCCTTCTTGCCCAGCAGGTCCTCGGCGATGTTGACGCGGACGAGGTCCAGGCCCATCTCGACCAGGCCCTGGAAGCGTCCCGGGATCAGCTTCATGCGGCGAGTTCCGAGCCAGAAGACCAGAACGATGGCGATGACCGCGAGGAAGCGGATCAGCACGATGCGGTTGATCTCGAAGTCCGTGCCGGCGAAGAAGATCGCGTCGGGGAAGAATTCGTTGATGGATGGTGCGTGGAAAGCCCCATCGCCGTGATCGTCGTCAGTGGCGAAGGGAAGTAGCGGGGTCAAAGCGAGATGCAACAGCGCTAACTCCAGAATCGGGGACGTGCGAACACGTGAGCGTGGAAAGGCGGGGGGCGTACTGAACAAACCCTATCAATGAATGCGGGCGATACCGAATCCTGACGGGCTTCCCTATTACTCGGGCGCAGTGCGCTCCGAGGGCTTGTCGTCGCCGGGCAGCGCCACGTCGACGTAGGGCTGGCGGGAGCGGGCGATCACGAGGACGTCGACGACGAGGCTGCCCACCACGCCCACGATCACGGTGAGGAGCAGCACGACGGGATTGATCCACGGCTGGTCTTTGAGCAGGATCAGCGCTGCGAGGAATACGGCGAATTTCAGCAGCCATCCGCCCAGTACGACGATGAAGAAGATCGGGCTGAGGAAGTCGGAGTGGGCCAGCTTGTTGGCCGCCAGGATGCTGGCGGCGGTGACTCCGAGGAACACGACGGCGAGTACGGCGCCGATCAGCGCGCTGACCAGGCCCACTCCCCCGTCGACGAGGAATCCGACCACCGCCCCGACCACGGCGATCACGGCGCCGAGGATGCCGCCGTACTTGAGGACGTTCTTGAGAACCGGCATTGCGCTATTCACAGCGGGAGGCCTTTCGTGTCTGTCGCGGCGTCGACCGCGGCGGCTTGCGCCTCATTGGGGGTGCTGCGGTGCCTGAGCGGTCCGAGCGTCACGGCCGTGCAGATGAGCAGGCCGATCACGATGAATGTGGTGGCCACGTACCAGGGGACGAAGAGGAACGCCAGGCAGCCGACGGCCATGACCGTCGTCCAGCTGTAGAACACCAGCACGGACTGCAGATGGGTGTGGCCCATGTCCATAAGGCGGTGGTGGAGGTGCTTGCGGTCGGCGGCGAACGGCGACTTGCCCGCGAGCACACGGCGCAGCACGGCGAGCCCGAAGTCGAGCAGCGGGAGTGTGAGCACGGCCGCGGGCAGCAGGATCGGGATGAACGCGGGAAGCAGCTGAGTTCCTCCGCGCCAGCTCTCCGGGTCGACCTGACCGGTGACCAGGATGGCGGATGCCGCCATCAGCAGACCGACGAGCAGTGCGCCCGCATCGCCCATGAACATCTTCGCCGGATGGAAGTTGAGCGGCAGGAATCCGATGCACGCGCCGATAAGCAGCGCGCTGATGAGCGAGGCGAGGTTGAAGTACTCGCTCTGGCCGGAGTTGACCGCGAGGATGTAGCTGTAGATGAAGAACACGCCGTTCGCGATGAGCGCGACACCGGCCACCAGCCCGTCGAGACCGTCGATGAAGTTGATGGCGTTCATCACGAGCACCACCGCGAACACCGTGACCACGAGCGAGATGGTCGGCGGCAGCAGCGTGACCCCGCCGAAGATCGGCAGGGTGACGATCTGCGTGCCCGACCAGGCCAGGACGCCTCCGGCGATGATCTGGCCGGCGAGCTTGGTCATCCAGTCGAGATCCCACAGGTCGTCCGCGACCCCGAGGAGCATGATGATCAGGGCGGCGGCGAGGAGCCCCCACACCTTGAGCGGCTCGGTGAAGATCAGACTGAGCTGCGGCAGCTGCGATGCGACCGCGAACGCCACCACGAAACCGAGGAACATGGCGATTCCGCCGAGCCGGGGCGTCGGGCGGGTGTGCACGTCGCGCTCCCGCACCTTCGGGTAGAGCCGGTACTTGTGGCTGAGCTTGAGGATGAGCACCGCGAAGGCGAACGTGACGACAGCGGAGACCCCGGTGACCAGCACGTAGAAGATTATGCGCATCGATCCCCCACGATCCCGCGGATCGCGTCGTCGCTGATCACGCCGCTGCGCACGATGCGCAGCTTTCCATCGGGGAGGAGCAGGCCGGTGGCGTCGACGATGGTCGAGCCGGTGGCCGCGTCCGCGTGCGGGTAGTCGTTTCCCGCCACTCCGTCCTCGAGGTAGACGGCGACGCTGTCGCCGAGCATGGCCTCCGCCTCGGCGGCGGTCATGGCCGCGGGCTGGCCGGTGAGGTTGGCGCTGGAGACGGCGAGGGGGCCCGTCTCGGACAGCATCTCGAGGGCGACGCGGTTCGAGGGCATGCGCAGGGCGACGGTGCCGTTCGTCTCGCCGAGGTCCCAGTTGAGCGACGACCGCGCCGACAGGATCACGGTGAGCCCGCCCGGCCAGAACGCGGCGACGAGCGCGCGCACCTCGTCGGGAACCTCGTCGGCGAGGGCGTCGAGGGTGGGGATCCCGGGGATGAGCACCGGGGGCGGCGACTGGCGCCCGCGACCCTTCGCGGCGAGCAGACGGGCGACGGCTTTCGGCTGGAAGGCGTCGGCCGCGACGCCGTACACGGTGTCGGTGGGGATCACGATGAGCTCGCCCTTGCCGATCGCGGACCGTGCGAGCCGCATACCGGTGAGCAGCTCGGTGTCGTCCGAGCAATCGTAGATGGGGGCCATGTCTCGTTCATGATACCGGGCGGTAGCTGGGTACGGAGGCGGGCGGGGTAGCGTTGCACTATTCCCCCGACTCGCGGCCGCGTTGGATGCCACGAGTCCCCCGCACCCGGAGCGCACCCCATGACCCTCCTGTTCATCTTCGATATGGACGACGTTCTCTACGACTACGACTGGCGCGCCAGGATGGCGTGGATGACGGCCGTGAGCGGCCATTCCCTCGACGAGCTGCGCCGACGCTGGTGGACGCTCGAGGGAGAGATGGCGGCCGAGGCCGGCGGCTTCGACACGGCGGACGACTATCTGGCTGCGCTCGAGGCCGCACTCGAGACGGCCGTGGACGAGACGGAGTGGGTGCGCGCGCGCCGAGCAGCCATGACGGCCCGGCCGGCGTGCCTCGCGGCGGTGAGACGGGCATCCGAACTCGGAACCGTGACACTGCTCACCAACAACGGCCCGCTGGCAGCCAGGCACCTCGCGACCCTGGCCCCGGAGCTGGTGGACATCTTCGGCGAGCACCTGCTCACCTCCAGCCACTACGGGGAGCGCAAGCCGAACCCGCTGGTCTACGAGCGGGTCCTCGCGGCCTACGGCGTCGCGGCACAGGACGCCTTCTTCGCCGACGACATGCCGGAGAACGTGGAGAGCGCGGCTGCACTGGGCATCGCCGCACACCTCTACTCCACAGCGGATGCCATGCGTGCGGCCATCGAGGACTTCGCGGCGTCGCGCCGCGCGGCCTGAAGCGCGGGGCTCCGAGCAGTGGGGCAAGCTTTCGACCCTGCGACCGGCCCGCAGCGTCGGAAGTTTGCCCCACTGCTCACGACGGGAGCACGGGGGCAAGAAATCGATGTTCCGACCGCCCCGGGACGTCGGAAGTTTGCCCCACTGGTCTCGGCACGGGAGCGACAGCGCGGCGCGGCGTGGGCTCCCGGGCGCCGGGGGGGTCAGGGGGTCAGGGGCGCCGGGTGGGGTCAGGGGCGCAGGGCCGTGGTGGCGCGGTCGCGACCGACCAGGTCGCGGTGGGTCGCCACGGAGGTCCAGCCGTCGGCGCGCAGCAGCGCCGCGATCTCGGCGGCCTGCAGCTCGCCGTGCTCGATCACGAGGGTCCCGCCCGAGTACAGCAGCCGCCACGCGGTCGCCGACACCTGGTGCACGACATCGAGCCCGTCGTCGCCGCCGTAGAGGGCGATCTCCGGGTCGAACAGGCGTACCTCGGGGTCGCGCGGAATGGCGTCCCGCGGGATGTAGGGAGGGTTGGAGATGACGACGGAGACGGTGCCGTCGAGTTCCGGGAGGGCCACGGCCAGATCGGTGAACACGGGTGTGGCGTTGTCCGCCCCGCTCTCACGGAAGTTCTGCCTGGTCCAGCCGAAGGCGAGGGGCGAGACCTCCACCCCGTAGACACGGGAGTGCGGCACCTCGGTGGCCATGGCCAGCGCGATGGCGCCGGAGCCGGTTCCGAGGTCGACGCCGATCGGCTCGGGGGCCGCCGTGGCGCGGAGGGCGTCGATCGCGAACTGCACGACCTGCTCGGTCTCCGGACGCGGCACGAACACTCCGGGTCCGACGGCGAGGTTGAGCGAGCGGAACGGTGCGCGGCCGGTGATGTGCTGCAGCGGCTCACGTGCCGCGCGACGCGACACGAGCTCTGCGATGGCGACGGCGTCTGCCGGCTCGAGCGGAGCATCCGTTATCGCCTTGGACTGCACCCTGCCGCGGTTGAGGTCGAGCACGTGCCCGATGAGCAGCTCGGCGTCGACCCGCGGGTCGACGACCCCCGCGAGGGTCAACTGGGAAACGGCGCCCGCGAGGGCGCCGCTCACAGTCGTGTACTGCGGAGTCGACATCTAGCCTTCGTTGCCGATGTCGGCGAGCTGCGACTCCTCGTCGGAGAGGATGCAGGACTGGATGACCGGCTCGAGAGCCCCGTTCATCACGGCGTCGAGGTTGTACGCCTTGTAGCCGGTGCGGTGGTCGGCGATGCGGTTCTCCGGGAAGTTGTACGTGCGGATGCGCTCCGAACGGTCCATCGTGCGGATCTGGCTCTTGCGGAACACCGAGGCCTCCGCGTCGGCCTCCTCCTGGTAGCGCGCGAGGATGCGTGCGCGCAGCACGCGCATGCCGGCCTCGCGGTTCTGCAGCTGCGACTTCTCGTTCTGCATGGCCACCACGATCCCCGTGGGGAGGTGGGTGATGCGCACGGCGGAGTCGGTGGTGTTCACCGACTGGCCGCCGGGGCCCGAGGAGCGGTAGACGTCGATCTTGAGGTCGTTCTGGTTGATCTCGACCTCTTCGGGCTCGTCGACCTCGGGGAAGACGAGGACGCCCGCCGCCGAGGTGTGGATGCGCCCCTGCGACTCCGTGGCCGGAACGCGCTGCACGCGGTGCACCCCGCCCTCGTACTTGAGGTGCGCCCAGACGCCCTCCGCGGGGTCGGTCGAGGAGCCCTTGATGGCGAGCTGGACATCCTTGTAGCCGCCCAGGTCGCTCTGGGTCGACGTGATGATCTCCGTCTTCCACTTCTTGGACTCGGCGTAGTGCAGGTACATGCGCAGGAGGTCGGCGGCGAACAGCGCCGACTCGGCGCCGCCCTCCCCCATCTTGATCTCCATGATGATGTCGCGGCCGTCGTTGGGGTCGCGCGGGATGAGCAGGCGGCGCAGAGTCTCCTCCGCGGTCGCCAGCGTCTCCGTCATGCCCGGGATCTCCGCGGCGAAGGACTCGTCCTCCGCCGCCATCTCGGTCGCGGCCTCGAGGTCGTCGGTCAGCTGACGCCACTCGTGGTACGCGGCCACGATGCGGCTCAGCTCCGCGTAGCGGCGGTTGACCTTCTTGCTCCTGGCCGGGTTCGAGTGCAGTTCCGGATCAGCCAGCTGCTCCTGAAGGGACTCGTGCTCGGCCAGCAGTGTCTGTACTGACTCGAACACGCTTAGTCCTCCTTGGTGCTCGCGGCGCCCGGCAGCGACTTCTGGATCTGCATGAGGAACTCGACGTTCGACTGCGTCTCGCGAAGCTTGCCGAGCACGATCTCCAGGGCCTGCTGCTGGTCGAGGCCGGCGAGGGCGCGACGCAGCTTCCAGGTGACCTTGACCTCGTCGGCGCCGAGCAGCATCTCCTCGCGGCGGGTGCCGGAGGCGTTGATGTCGACGGCCGGGAAGATGCGCTTGTCGGCCAGCTGGCGCGACAGGCGGAGCTCCATGTTGCCGGTGCCCTTGAACTCCTCGAAGATGACCTCGTCCATCTTGCTGCCGGTCTCGACGAGCGCGGTGGCGATGATGGTGAGCGAGCCGCCCTCCTCGATGTTGCGTGCAGCACCGAAGAAGCGCTTCGGCGGGTACAGCGCGGCGGAGTCGACTCCACCGGAGAGCACACGGCCCGAGGTGGGGGTCGTGAGGTTGTACGCACGGCCGAGGCGCGTGATCGAGTCGAGCAGCACGACCACGTCGTGGCCGAGCTCGACGAGACGCTTGGCGCGCTCGATGGCGAGCTCGGCGACCGTGGTGTGGTCTTCGGCGGGACGGTCGAAGGTGGAGGCGATGACCTCGCCCTTCACCGTGCGCTGCATGTCGGTGACCTCTTCGGGACGCTCGTCGACCAGGACGACCATGAGGTGGACCTCGGGGTTGTTCTTCGCGATGGCGTTGGCGATGGCCTGCAGCACGAGGGTCTTGCCCGCCTTGGGCGGCGAGACGATCAGGCCGCGCTGGCCCTTGCCGATCGGAGCGACGAGGTCGATGATGCGGGTCGACAGCTTGGCCGACTCGGTCTCGAGGCGCAGACGCTCCTGCGGGTAGAGCGGGGTGAGCTTGCCGAACTCGACGCGGGTGGCCGCCTCCTCGACGGACAGGCCGTTGATGGAGTCGATCTTGACGATCGCGTTGTACTTCTGGCGTCCCTGACCCGCATCGCCCTCGCGCGGCTGGCGGATGGAGCCGACGACGGCGTCGCCCTTGCGCAGGTTGTACTTCTTGACCTGTCCGAGGGAGACGTAGACGTCGTTGTTGCCCGGGAGGTAGCCCGAGGTGCGCACGAAGGCGTAGTTGTCGAGCACGTCGAGGATTCCGGCGACCGGGATCAGCACGTCGTCCTCGGTGATCTCGGGCTCGAAGTCGTCGCCGACCGGGCCGCGTCCGCGCTTGCGGTCGCGGTAGCGGTTGCGTCCGCCGCGTTCGGAATCGTCGTCCAGCGGCAGGTTGTTGTTGCGGTCGTCGCCGCGCGCACCGTTGTTCTCGCGCTGCGCGTTGTTGTCCCCGCGCTGGGCGTTGCGACCGTTGCCACGACCGCCCTCGGCCTGCTGGCCGTCGTTCGCACGCTCGGCCTGCTGGCCCTGGTTGCGGCCCTGGCGCGGCTCGTTCTGCTGCGGCTGGCGCTGTTCGTTCTGCTGCGGCTGGCGCTGGCCGTCCTGCTGGCGGTCGGCCTGCTGGCGCTCACGACGGTTGCGGTTGCGGCTGCGGCCGGAGCCGCCCTCGCGGGGCTCGCCGTCGTTCTGGTCGCCGTCGGTGTCGGAGGCTGCATTGCCCTCGGCGTTGCTGTCGTCCGCGGTGTTCCTGCGTGCGGGCGACTCGGCGACGGGGAGCTCGATCGCGTCGAGCTCGGCCTGCTGCGCGGCCTTCGCGCGGCCGGAGCTGCGGCGCTGGCGCGGCTCGCGGGCGGCGGGCGCCTCGATACCGAGGTCGATGCCGGCCTCGGCCTGGTTCACGTGGGAGACGGCCGAGCGGCGCTCGGCGGGGGCCTCGGTGGAGGAGGCGGGCGCCTCGGCCGGGGCGGCGTCAGCGACGGGTGCTGCTGCGGGAGCGGACTCGGCCGGAGCGGACTCGACGACGGGGGCACCGGCTGCGGCGGGAGTCTCGGGCTCGGCGGCGACGCTGGCCGTGGTGGCGCGGCGCGAGACGCGCTTCTTGGCGGCGGGGGCGGCCGGCGCCTCGGCGGCGACCGGAGCCGAGGCGGGGGCCTCGACGGCCGGAGCCTCGACGGCCGGAGCCTCGACGGCCGGAGCCGACTCGACGTCGGCGGCCGGGGCGGCGTCGACCGCGCTGGGCGCGGCGCCGTTCTGAATCTCGTTGATTGCGTTCACGAGTTCTCCCTTACGAAGTTTGGAGGCGCCACTGAGTCCGAGCTGGGCGGCAAGCGCCTGGAGCTCGGGAAGACGGAGGGCGCTCAGGTTCGAGCTTGCATCCGCGCTCGTTGCGCGGACATTGACATCAGTCACTAGGGGGGTTCCTTTCCCCTGCCACGGGATGAGATACCGGGCGGAGAGGTGATCGTCCGCCCCGTGTCTGTGCGGCTGCACAGGAATCTACTTGGGCGGATCGAGTATGGGTGAAAGTGCACACCGGGCGGTACCAGAACCGACGAGCGGCTCCGTTGCCTCACAGTGAAGGAAGCGTGAGCGCTGGCTAGGCCAGCGCTTCTACCGGGTGCGGAATCACTGTAGCACCTTTGAAGTCGACGGCCAGCATGAGCGACTGCCAGGGTGTCGCGGCATTGAGCTGCACCAGTTCGGCGGCGAGCAGGCGCTGCGCGGGGTCGCTGCACAGCACGAGCAGCGACGGGCCGGCCCCCGAGACGACCGCGGCGTGGCCGTGCTCGCGCAGCATCTGCACGAGCGCGTAGGTCTCCGGCATGGCGCTGGCCCGATAGCTCTGGTGCAGCCTGTCCTCCGTGCCGGCGAGCAGCAGTTCGGGAGACTGGATGAGGGCCGCGATGAGCAGAGCCGACCGCGACACGTTGAACGCGGCGTCGCTGTGCGGCACGCTCAGCGGCTGCAGGCTGCGGGCGTGCGCGGTGGAGACGCTGAGTTCGGGCACGCAGACCAGCGGCGAGACGCCGCGGTGCACCATCAGCTTCTTGTGACGCGGTCCCTCGGGCGTGGTCCACGCGATGGTGAGTCCGCCGAAGAGCGCGGGCGCCACGTTGTCGGGGTGCCCCTCGAGCTCGGTGGCGAGGCGCAGCAGCTCGTTGGAGTCGATCTCGACGATCCCCTCGAGCAGGCCCTTCGCCGCCATCACGCCGGAGACGATCGCGGCGCCCGAGGAGCCGAGACCGCGCCCGTGCTGGATCTCGTTGTGCGCCACCAGGTTGAGGCCCGGCATCGGGATGCCGTAGGCGGCGAAGGTGTGCGCGATGGAGGCGACCACGAGGTTGCTCTCGTCGGTGGGCACCTCCCCCGCGCCGACGCCGATGACGTCGACGTAGACGCCGGGCTCGTCGCGCACCGACACCTCGAGGTTGTCGTAGAGCGCGAGGGCGAGCCCGAGCGTGTCGAAGCCCGGGCCGAGGTTGGCGGAGGTGGCGGGCACCTTCACCGACACCGAGCGTCCGGCGAGGGACGCCGCGGCGGGGTGGGTCATGCCTTGCTCAGTCCGAGCACGCCCGCGATCTGAGCGGTGTCAACGGGCACGATGGTCGGCGTGATGTCGGAGCCGTCCGCGGTGCGCAGGGCCCACTGCGGGTCCTTGAGTCCGTGCCCGGTGACCGTGAGAACGACGGTGGATCCCTTGGGGATCTGGCCGGCATCCGCTCGTTCGAGCAGACCGGCGACGCTGATGGCGGAGGCGGGCTCCACGAAGATGCCCACCTCGCCGGCGAGGATGCGGTAGGCCTCGAGGATCTTCTCGTCATCGATGGCGCCGAAGTAGCCGTTCGTGGCCTCGCGGGCCGCGATGGCGAGCTCCCAGGAGGCCGGGTTGCCGATGCGGATGGCGCTGGCGATGGTCTCCGGGTGCTTCACGACGTGGCCGAGCACGATCGGGGCGCTGCCGGAGGCCTGGAAGCCGAACATGCGGGGCAGCTTCGAGGTGGCACCGCGCTCGGCCTCCTCGGCGTAGCCGCGCGAGTAGGCGGTGTAGTTGCCGGCGTTGCCGACGGGGAGGATGTGGATGTCGGGAGCGTCGCCGAGCGCCTCGACGACCTCGAAGGCCGCGGTCTTCTGGCCGTTGATGCGGTCGGGGTTCACCGAGTTCACCAGGTGCACGGGGTAGTTCGCCGAGAGGTCGCGGGCGATGTCGAGGCAGTCGTCGAAGTTGCCCTGCACCTGCAGCAGTTCGGCGTTGTGCGCGATGGCCTGGCTGAGCTTGCCCATGGCGATCTTGCCCTCGGGCACGAGCACAACCGCCTTGATGCCCGCGTGCGTCGCGTAGGCGGCGGCCGAGGCGGAGGTGTTGCCGGTCGATGCGCAGATGACCGCCTTCGCGCCGTGCTCGACGGCCTTCGAGATGGCCATGGTCATGCCGCGGTCCTTGAAGGAGCCGGTGGGGTTCATGCCCTCGTACTTCACCCACACGGTGGCGCCGGTGCGCGCGGAGAGCGCGGGTGCCGGGAGCAGCGGGGTGCCGCCCTCGCCGAGGGTGACCACCGGGGTGGCGTCCGAGATGTCGAGACGGTCGCGGTACTCGTTCAGGACTCCGCGCCACTGGCGGCTCACGATGGTGCTATTGCTCACTTACAGTCCCTCTACTCTCAGTACGGAAACGACATCAGCGACAACGGGGTTCGAGCCGAGGGTGGCGACGGTGGTCGCGAGCGACGACTCGGACGCCTCGTGCGTGACGATAACAAGGGTAGCGGTGGGCGCTGCGCCCTCGGAACCGCTGCCGATGGTCTGCGACACGGCCTCGAGCGAGACGCCCTGGTCGCTGAAGACGGTGGCGATGGTGGCGAGCACTCCCGGCTCGTCGACCACCGTGAGGGTGATCTGGTAGCGGGTGCGCACATTCGAGATGGGCAGCACCGGCAGGTTCGCGTGGGTCGACTCCGCGACGCCCGGTCCCCCGATTACGTGGCGGCGCGCGGCCGAGACGAGGTCGCCGAGAACGGCGGAGGCGGTCTCGATGCCGCCGGCGCCCGCGCCGTAGAACATCAGGCTGCCCGCGGCCTCGGCCTGCACGAAGACGGCGTTGTTCGCGCCGTGCACCGCGGCGAGCGGATGCGCCACGGGGATGAGTGCCGGGTGCACGCGCGCGCTGACGCCGAACTCGCCGGTGCTCTCGCCCGCCTCGTTCTGCAGTGCGATCCGCTCGCAGATGGCCAGCAGCTTCACCACGTAGCCGGACTTGCGGGCCGCATCGACCTGCTCGGCGGTCACGGAGGTGATGCCCTCGCGGTGCACGGAGTCGAGCGGCACGGTGGTGTGGAAGGCGAGGCTCGCGAGGATCGCGGCCTTCTGCGCCGCGTCGTAGCCCTCGATGTCTGCGGTGGGGTCGGCCTCGGCGTAGCCCAGCTCGGTGGCGGTGGCGAGCGCCTGCTCGAGCGTGTCGCCCGCGACGTCCATCTTGTCGAGGATGAAGTTGGTGGTGCCGTTCACGATGCCGAGGATGCGCGTGACCCGGTCGCCGGCGAGGCTGTCGCGCAGCGGGCGGATGATCGGGATCGCCCCGCCCACGGCCGCCTCGTAGTACAGCTGGGCGCCGACCTGCTCGGCCGCCTCGAAGAGCTCGGGACCGTGCGTGGCCAGCAGCGCCTTGTTGGCGGTGACCACGTCGGCGCCGGAGCTGATCGCCTGCAGGATGAGTGTGCGTGCCGGCTCGAGCCCGCCCATGAGCTCGACGACGATGTCGGCCCCGAGGATCAGGCTCTCCGCGTCGGTGGTGAGCAGGTGCGCGGGGATGGCGGGTGTGCGCTCGGCGTCGAGGTTGCGCACCGCCACTCCGACCAGCTCGAGGCCTGCGCCGGAGCGGCTGGCGAGCTCGTCGCCGTGCTGGAGCAGCAGGGACGCCACCTGGGCGCCGACGCTGCCGCCGCCCAGGAGGGCGACCCGGAGGTTGCGGTACTCGATCATCTATTTCTGTTCCAATCCAGCGTCACGGCTGAGTAGGTCTTCTTCGGTCTCTCCTCGCACGATCACGCGCGCCTCGCCGTCGCGCACGGCGACGACGGGGGCCCGTCCGAGGTAGTTGTAGTTGCTGGCCATGGCCCAGCCGTAGGCACCCGTGGCGGGCACCCCGACGAGGTCGCCCGGCTGCACGTCGCCGGGCAGGTAGTCGGCGTGCACAACGATGTCGCCGCTCTCGCAGTGCTTGCCCGCGAGGCGCACGAGCGCGGCGTCGGCGTCGGACGCGCGGTTCGCGATGCGCACGGAGTAGTCGGCCGCGTAGAGCGCCGGTCGGATGTTGTCGCTCATGCCGCCGTCGACAGAGACGTACTTGCGCACGTCCGAGCCCTCCACCAGCACGTCTTTGATGGTGCCCACGGTGTACAGCGTGGTCGTCGACGGACCCACGATGGAGCGCCCCGGCTCGATCGCGATCGTGGGAACCTCCACCCCGAACTCGGCCGCGAGCTGCGCGACGCTGTCGGCGAGGTTCGCGGCGAGCACCTCGATCGGCAGGGCGACGTCCGCGCCGTTGTAGGCGATGCCGAAGCCGCCGCCGAGGTTGAGCTCGGGAACCGGGCCGCCGGCGAGCAGTTCGACGTGCACGGCGAACAGGCGGCGGGCCGCCTCGGCGAAGCCGTCGGTCTCGAAGATCTGCGAGCCGATGTGCGAGTGCAGGCCGAGGAAGTCGAGCGAGGCGTGCGAGCGGATGCGCGCGACCGCGTCTGCGACGTCGGCCAGCGGGATTCCGAATTTCTGGTCTTCACGCGCGGTCGCGAGGTATTCGTGGGTGTGCGCGTGCACTCCGCTGTTGACCCGCAGACGCACGCTCTGGACGCGTGTGTGGCGCGCGGCGGCATCCGCTACCCGCTCGATCTCGACGAGGCTGTCGATCACGATGGCGCCGAGCCCCACCTCGACGGCACGGTCGATCTCGGCGAGGCTCTTGTTGTTGCCGTGCAGGCCCAGGCGCGCCGGGTCGGCTCCCGCGGCGAGGGCCACGGCGAGCTCGCCGCCGCTGCAGACGTCGATGTTGAGCCCGTCGGCGATCATCCAGGCGGCCACCTGGATCGACAGGAAGGCCTTGCCGGCGTAGTAGACCTTGGCGCGGGAGCCGACGCGGCCGAACTCGCGGTCGAAGGAGGCGCGGATGCCGCGGGCCCGTTCGCGCACGTCGGCCTCGTCGATCACGTAGACGGGGGTTCCGAAGCGCGCGGCGATCGCGGAGGCGCCGAGACCGGCGATCTCGATCTCGCCGCTGTCGGCGCGCACGGAGTTCTGCGACCAGACGCTCGCGGGGAGGGCGTTCGCATCGGAGGGATGCTGAAGCCACGAGGGGGCAAGTGGACTAACGGACAATGACGACCCTCACGGTATTGACTGCACAATTCTTGGGCGAGCGAACCCGGCATGGTCGCTGAAGCCGTCCCAATCCTATCGGGCGCCGCATTCGCACACCGTGCGCGTTACGCCCCGCAGGCGCCGTTGGAGGCCAGCGAGCTGAGCCGCACCCCCGTGCCGGAGGCGGTGACGACGAACTTGTCGCCGACCACACTCGCGGCCGTGACCTCGAGGCTCTCCGGGAGGTAGTCGGCCACGCAGAACGGCTGCGAGGTGAGCATGGGGGCGGCGGCGGGCGCGAGCGGTCCGGCGAGCACCTCCTCCACCGTGGCAGGCGCGCCGCCGACGGTCGCGGCGGTCGGTGCGAAGGAGACGACGCCCGCTGCCACGGCGGGGGTGAGCGACGCGGTCACGGCGTTGCCGCCGAGATCCGCGCCGATGGTCACGAGCTTGTCGCCGATCACCAGGCTGTTCAGCGGCGCCTGGCTGAGTCGGGCGCCGAGCAGGCCCATGTTCGCGGCGTCGATCTCGATGTCGGCGGTGAGGCTGTCGACGGGCTTCGACGGATCGAGTGCCACACCGTTGAGGGTGAGCACCAGGGTGCCGGCCGCCTCGGCGAGGGCCACGTTGGGCACCCGCACGACGACCTCGTCGATCGACCCGGTGACCGCCTGGAAGATGAGCACGCCGCCGCCGAGATCGACGTCGACGTCGCTTCCCTCCGGCAGCTCGAGGGCGTTGGTGACACCCGTGCGCACCACGTCGGAGGCGACGTCGCGCACGACCTTGTCACCCTCGCTGATCGCGAAGAAGACGAGGCCGCCCACCACCGCGAGCACCACGAGCCAGCCGATCCAGCGGAAGCGCTTCGGCAGCGTCCGTGGTGCGTCGATCGATTTCCACTGCATCCCCGAGTTGCTCACGCGCTCAGCCTAACCTCACGGCCGCGTTCGGCGGCGGCGGATTCAGCCGCAGGAGCCAGGTGTGTCGAGATCGTCGAGCACCACGTCGTCGCCGGCGAAGCCGAGCACGAGCTGGTGCCCGCGCACCTCCGCGCTCTCGAGCACGATCGACTCCGGCAGGTACTCCGCGACGCAGAAGGACTGCTGCGGCAGAAGCGACTCGACGAAGGACCCGAAGCGCCCCGCCCTGACCTGGGCGAGGGAGAGCGTGGCGTCGTTCACGGTGAAGGAGACGGGCGCGAACTCGATCGCGCCTCCCGACACCGACGGCTCGAGCGCCGCCGAGACCGGCACCTCGAAGCCGAATGCCGACAGCACGGTGGTGGCCACGACCGTGCCGTCGGCGAGGGCGATCGAGTCGAGGTCGACGCCGCTCAGCGAGGCGCCGAGCTTGCCGATCTCGCTCTCGTCGACGGTCGCCGTGGCGGTGACCGAGCTCAGCGGCCGGCTCGAGTCCACCGGCACGTCGCGGGCAGAGAAGCGAACGCTGGCCACGATGTCGTCGATCGGCACGTCGTCGATGCGCACGTCGAGGGCGTCGATGGAGCCGCCGACCACCTGGGGCAGCACCGCCGCCGTGCCCAGGTCGATGTTCATCGGGTGCCCGGCTTCGAGGCCGAGCGAGGTCGTGAGCTCGTCGCGGATGATCGTGGTCGCGTTCTCGCGCACGATCCGCTCCGCGACGAACCAGCCGATCACGATCACGGCCACGAGCACCACGACCGCCACGAGTACGACGACCAGTCGTCGACGCGGGGTGCCTCTGGACGCCACCCGCTACATCCGCTCGGGGGCGCTCACTCCGAGCATCGCGAGGGCGTTGCGCAGCACGATGCCGGTGGCGTCGTTCAGCCACAGGCGCGTGCGGTGCGTGTCGGTGACCTCTTCGTCGCCCATCGGGGTGACGCGGCAGTTGTCGTACCAGCGGTGGTAGGCGCCGGCGAGCTCCTCGGCGTAGCGGGCCACACGGTGCGGCTCGCGCAGCTCGGCCGACTGGCGCACGATGCGCGGGAACTCGGCGAGGGTGCCGAGCAGGATGCTCTCGGTCTCGTGGTCGAGTAGGCCCGCGTCGAAGGCGTCGCGGGTGACACCGGAGTCGGCGGCGTTGCGGGCCACCGAGTGGGTGCGGGCGTGCGCGTACTGCACGTAGAACACGGGGTTGTCGTTGGTGCGCTTCTGCAGCACCTCGGGGTCGAGGGTGAGGGGCGAGTCCGCCGGGTAGCGGCCGAGCGAGTAGCGCAGTGCGTCTGTACCGAGCCAGGCCTGCAGGTCGTCGAGCTCGATGATGTTGCCCGCGCGCTTCGACAGCTTGGCGCCGTTGATGCTCACCAGCTGGCCGATCAGAACCTCGATGTCCTTCTGCGGGTCGTCGCCCGCGGCGCCCGCGAGCGCCTTGAGGCGGTGCACGTAGCCGTGGTGGTCGGCGCCGAGCAGATAGATCTTGTGCGCGTAGCCGCGGTCGCCCTTGCTCAGGTAGTACGCGGCGTCGGCGGCGAAGTAGGTGAAGATGCCGTTGCCGCGGCGGATCACCCGGTCTTTGTCGTCGCCGAAGTCGGTGGTCTTCACCCAGACGGCGTCGTCGGAGTCGTAGACGTGGCCCTGTGCGCGGAGGCGGTCGATCGCCGTGTCGATGGCGCTGCGGCCGGTGGCGCCGTCGAGGGAGTGCAGCTCCCGCTCGCTGAACCAGATGTCGAAGTGCACGTTGAAACGGGCGAGGCTGTTCTTGATCTCGCCGAGCTGCAGCTGGTAGCCGGTCTCGCGCGCATTGGCGAGCGCCTCGTCGTCGTCCATCTCGAGCAGCGTGGGCACGAGCTCGAGCACACGCTTCGACAGCTCGGCGATGTACGCGCCCGGGTAGCCGTTCTCGGGCGTCGGCAGCCCCTTCGCCGCGGCGAGGATGGAGGCGCCGAAGTTGTCCATCTGGTTTCCGGCGTCGTTGATGTAGAACTCGCTGACGAGGTCGGCGCCCGAGGCCTTCAGCACGCGGGCGAGCGAGTCGCCGAGCGCCGCCCAGCGGGTGTGGCCGATGTGCAGGGGGCCGGTGGGGTTCGCGGAGACGAACTCGAGGTTGATGGTCTGCCCGGCGAGGGAGTCGTTCTGCCCGTAGGCCACGTCGGCCTCGACGATGGTCTTGGCGAGCGCGCCGGCCGCCGCCGCGTCGAGCGTGATGTTGATGAAGCCGGGCCCGGCGACGTCGACGGATGCGACGCCCTCCGCGGCCGTGAGGGCCTCGGCGATCTCCGTGGCGAGTTCCCGGGGGTTGGCGCCCAGCGACTTGGCGATCTTCATCGCGATGTTCGAGGCCCAGTCGCCGTGGTCGCGGTTGCGCGGCCGGTCGAGCGTCACGGCGTCGATCGTGACGGGCGCTCCGTCGCGGCGTGCCACCACGGTGTTGACGATGGCGAGCAGGGACGCGGAAAGATCGGCAGGATTCACGGTGGTCAAGCCTATCGTCGCTCGCCGGGTACCGACGCGTCTGTCTCGTTCACGCGCGTAGGCGAGAATACTGACATGTCTGCATCCGCTTCGCGCACTGTCATCGCCCTCGTACTCGCCGGAGCCGTCGCCGTCGGCGCCACCGCCTGCGCGGCAGAGCAGGAGGCGGCGCCGACGACCAGCCCCACGGCCCCGACGGGGAGCGCGACGCCGACCCCCACGGCGACCTCCACCGCGCCGGCGCCCGCCGAGGGTGTGCCGATCGCGATCGGCTGCGACGAGCTGATCACGCCCGATGCGATCTACGACTACAACCCCAACTACTCGCTCGACACCGCCTACGCTCCCGCCGACGGCACGGAGGCCGCCGAGGTGGCGAAGCTCGACGGGCTCACCTGCTCCTGGGTCAACCAGACCAGCGGGGTGGCCATCGAGGTGGCGGTCGCGCAGTTGTCGGACGCCGACCTGACCGCACTGAAGAACAAGTTCGTCACCGAGAGCAACTCCGTGCCGACCTACCGGGTCGAGGGCTACTTCCAGCTGGTCGACGCCGCCGGGCAGGCCGACGCCTTCGACGGTCCGTACTGGATCACCGCCTCGTCCGCCGACTTCTTCGAGCCCGGCGACGCCGAGCCGATCATCGCCGCGGCGATCGCGGGACTGGGATAGCTGTCGGCTAGCCCAGCTGCAGCAGCTGCTGGCCGTCGTCGAAGGGCAGCTCGTCCGCCACGGCGAGCACCTCGAGTCCGGTGAGGATCAGGTCGGCCCAGTGGTTGGTGAGGAAGGCGATGTCCGCCGCGTCGCGACCCGTCGAGATGCGCAGCATGCTCTGCCGCGGCGCCAGGCGGGTGGCGTCGACGACCCACCACTGCCCGTCGATGTGCGCCTCGGCCACAGCGTGGAAGTCCATCGGCGACAGCCCGGGCGCGTAGACGGCGGCCATGCGCGCCGGCACGTCGAGTGCGCGCAGCAGGGCGATCACCAGGTGGGCGTAGTCGCGGCAGACGCCGCGCCGCGCCATCAGGGTGCGGGAGGCACCGTCGGTGACGAGGCTCGAGCCGGGCACGTACGAGAGCTTCTCCCACACCCAGAGCGTCACGGCGGTGAGCAGCGCGTGGCCGCTCAGTCCGGCGAACTCGGAGCGCGCGGTCGGCAGGAGGCTGTCGGACTCGCAGTACCGGCTGGGTCGCAGGTAGGTGACGAGGTCGATGTCGTCGACGGATGCGGGCGCCGAGCGCCCGGCCACCTCGGCCTGGTAGTCGATCACCATGGTGCCCGCTCCCCCGATGAGGCGGTGCAGGCGGGTGCCGTGGCGGTCGACCAGCTCGGTGGGGAACTGCGGTTCGCCGTCGAGGGTGATCGACAGGTTCTCGCGGTTGAACAGGGAGTTCGCACTCACCGCGAGGCTGAACACCATGTCCGTTCGCCCGGAGATTTCACATTCGAGGTGGGCGGATACTGTGCGCAGCATGGATCGATGATGTCACGCGATTGTGACAGCGGTGTTTCCGTCGTCGACGAGTTCTCGGGCTACGGCCAGAGCAGGTCGCGCTGCCACTCCGACCCGGCGCGCTGGTAGCGCAGACGCACCTGGTCGCGATCGCGGGCGGCCTGCCAGAACTCGATCTGCTCGGGGCGCACGAGGTAGGCGGTCCACTCGTCGGGCACGAAGTCGGGCTTGAAGTCGAGGATCAGGTGGGCCTCGGCGACGCGGGCGGCGAAGGTCTCCGGGTTGGGCAGCACCTCGCTCTCCGGTCCGGCGATCGCGGCGGCGCGGGCGGCGGGCTTGCGGGCGAGGAAGTCGGCGACACTCACCTCACGCGGCCCCTTCTCGATCGCGCCGGTGATGCGCACCTGGCGGCCCTGCTCGCGCCAGTACAACGCGAGAGCCGCCTGCGGGTTCGCGGCGATCTCGCGGCCTTTCGGGCTGGAGTCGAGGGAGGCGAACCAGAGGCCGTCGTCGGTGACGTCTTTCAGGATGAGGGTGCGCGCGCTGGGTGCGGCGTTGGGGTTGGCCGTGGCCAGCGTCATCACGTGGGGCTGCGACACATCTGCCGCGATGGCGGATCTCAGCCACTCTTCGAGGAGGGCGATGGGATTCGTGGGGGCGGCATCCGTATCGAAGGTGGGCAGCTCTTCGGTGAATACGGGAAGAGCTCGGAGGGTCTCGCGCCACGATGTTTCGGTCATTGGTTAAGCCTACCTACGACGACGCTGCCGAAGCTGCGCCCACGGGCTGCTAACCTAATGACGCACCTGGGCCCCCATAGCTCAGGGGATAGAGCACTGCCCTCCGGAGGCAGGGGCGGCAGTTCGAATCTGCCTGGGGGCACCACACAAAATTGCTGGTCAGAAGCTACTTCCCCTCCGCCCCTCTCGTTGCCGATTCGGCTCGTGGCAACGTTTTGGCAACATCCGTACGAAGAATCTGCTCATCGAGGGCGGCCGAAACGGTGTCCAGGTCACTGTCGAAGAGGTCGGAGTACACGTCCAAGGTGACTGCGGCCGAGGCATGGCCCAACATTCTCTGAACCGCTTTGACGTTCGCGCCCGCGCTGATCGCCAGGCTCGCGGCCGTGTGCCGCATCTCGTGCGGCGTGAGGCCGTCCTGACCGATCATCTCCGCGGCCTCGTCGAACCAGCCGTGACGGAACACCCTCCCCCGCAGCCAGCCACCACGGGCTGCCGCGAAGGCCGGCGAGCCGGCCTCCTTGCCTTCGACATGCACCTTGAGCTCGGCGAGAAGCGACGCCGGCACCGGGATGGATCTTGCTTCGTAGTCTTTAGGCTGCGAATCGAGCTGCACGCCGTCGATTTCCACGATCGTGTGCTGCACCTCGAGGCGCCCGCGTTTGAAGTCGATGTCCTTGACGCGAAGACCGGATGCCTCGCCCCAGCGCAGCCCGCAGTAGGCCAGGATCTTCACGAGCAGTCCGTAGCCGTTCCGTTCGCCGCGGTACATGCCTTTGCCGAGCGTGTCGACCGCATCGGCAAGGTCGCGCACCTGTTCGTGGTTCAGATACCGCTTCGCGGGTTTGCCGACCTTCGGCAGGTTGAGCCCGTGCGCGGGGTTGGCCGGAAGCCGTCCGTCCTTGACGGCCATCTGCAGGCTGCCTGAGAGCACATTTACGATCTTGCGCACGCTCGACGCGCCCTGGCTCGCCGAGAGCCCGCCCGCCCATCTCTGGATCGTCTGGTGGTCGAGAGCGCCCAGTGGGTACTGGCCCAGCTTGGGCTTGATGTGGATCTCGACGATCCCCCGCGCTCGTTCGCGGGAGGTCGGCTGCCAGTCCGATCTGCCCGCCATCCAGTTGTCGAGCCACTCCCCCAGCAACACTCGCGACTTGGACGGATCGACGTAGGCGCCACGGCTCTTGTCGATTTCGATGTTGGCCAAGAAGAGCTCGGCATCGCGCTTGGTCCTAAACCCGCGCTTCTGAGTTTGAGAGTGATCGGGCTTGCGGTAGATGACGCGGTACCGCTTGCCGCTGGACGTCTCGTAAGCATTGATGCTTCCCATGGAAAAACGCTAGTACTGACGTCTGACTTTCGATCGCCCATCCATCTTCACAACTGGATTCCTCTCGCCCGAGGTCATATTTTCATCCAGCTCAACCACGCCGACACGCAATCAACAACCATCTCGTAGTCCTGATCAGCCGCCACCCCTTTACTCCCCGACCCCCCACTATTACCCGGAGCTTGCGTAGTGGTGAGAGTGGGGGGTCGGGGAGCGCGCGTAGCGCGGGGGTGGCGGCTGATCAGGACTTAAAATTCAAGACCCTTCTCTTACCCCTTCCAACGTGGGGAAGGGGTAAAGGAATACCTACGGCTCCAACGCGGAGTCATAGCTGTTCCGTTTTCGACGTAGTTGGGGCGATCGAAAGCAAGGAGCAGGGCGTCGCCATTCGTTCGTCTGCGGCCGAGTCGAAACTCACGCGTAGCCGATCATTTTGTCGCGGAGCTTCAGGTTTCCGCTTACGGCTCGAATCTCTAACGTTGCGAGGCTCAGAGCTGCGTTGCGATTGAGGCACCTTCACCGGGCGGGCTATACGGGCATCACTTCGAAACCGCAGATCGAGGGCTTTGGGTGAGCGAACTATGGTCGCTCAGCGACCGCATAGCGAGCAAGCCCACGGCCCGAGGTAGCCCCAACGAGCGGATACCTTGCGAGCGGTCATTGTTCAGCGCCGCATCTCGACGCCCATGTAACCCTACGTATCGCGTGACCACGAGTGATCGTCTAGATTCCTAGGAGCGGGTCCGTACAAACTCAAACTTTATTCCGGCGGTGATGGGGGGCTCGTGAGGCTTTCTGAAACGGCCCGTGCCCCGGAGTGGCTTGCGCAGTTTGAAGAGCAGGACAAAGCATCTGCCCGCGCGCTACTAGATGCATTGAAATTTGTTCCGGGTGGTGAGGTAGTCGCCGGCGTTCGGCGGTTGGTCGAAGAATACATTTCGCGAGAATCCGATCACGACCCGGTGGCCGTCGTCCCAATTCTCTCAATTGAGGACATGAATGGCGTGCCAGACGACGACACGGTGCTAGGCCCTGTGGTCTTCAACGAATTCGACCCTGCACAGCCGATCGCGAGTGATCCGGGTAGTGAAGCTCTCATGGCCCACCTCGTCTCTGAGATCCGCAAAGGCTCACTGGCTTCGTTCCTCGTTCCGACACCGGTTTCGCTTGATGTGATGAGAAGCGCGAAAAGCCGCACGCTACTGTGCATCACGGACTACATCGGATCCGGCGCGCAGGTGGTGAACTACATCGACACCTGGTACCGCCACAAGACAATCAAGAGTTGGCGCTCCCTGGGCTGGCTAAAGATAGTCGTCGTTGCTTACGCATCGACAACAGCAGGAAAGCACGCTGTAGAAGCTAATCCTCACATCGATGAGCTCCGCGTCGTTCAAATAGCGCCCGGAATTGAGCGTCTCCGTCAAGATCCCCGTGAGAAGCTTGAGCAGGTGTGCCGTCTGTACGCGAAGCGTGGCCGGCTGGGGCGTCCGTTGGGATACCGCGACAGCGCTGGGTTGTACGCAAGCTCCTTTTCAGTTCCGAATAACCTTCCCGCGATACTTATTAAGAGTTCGGATCGTTGGAAGCCCTTTTTCGATAACCGCTCGATCTCGGCAGAGGCTGCAGCTGAAATCGGCTACCAGCGCCCGCCCGCCGATCTACCCGAGCAGCTTCGAAACGTAGGGCAGATCAGGCTTGCGATGCGTCTATCTGCGGGCGAAATTGACCAACGATGGCACCGCTATCTCACTGCACTGGCACTCTTGCCGAAGGACGAAGCAGCTCTCGCGCTCGACCTCGATATGGACTTGCCGTCCCTCCGGACAGTTCTAGGGTCCTTGAAACGCTTGGGGCTCGTGGACAATTCAAATCGACTCACAGTAGATGGCAAGCAAACATTACGAGTACATAGAAACAGACCCCGCGTATCTTCGGGCGGGCTGCTCGCTGACCCGTCTCCGTACTATCCTCGGTACCAGAGGTGAGGGGGGATGGTCGCTTAGTGATGAAGCCGACACCTCGTGTCGGCTCTCCGGAGTGCGGCTCACGTCGCGCTCTCGGAACGCTGCTGACTGCGTTCTTGGGACGATCTGAGGCTACGCCTGGGGCTGGATGGAAAACGCCTGTCCTCGTGCGCCTCGGGGGTTTTCCATCCAGTCCGGCGGACCCTAACGGGTCAAATGGTAAGCGTCCGTGATACCCCCTCACCTCTACCGACAAATCGGTCAAGAACGAGGTGTGCCGGGACCAGCTCTTGATCGAGCATCCAAAGAGCGCGCTAGGCTCACTGCTCGAGGGTCATACCCGATCCTCTCGCTCGGACACCTCGCGCACGAAACCGGCGCATCGTATACGTATCTACGCGAAGTGGTTTCTCGAACTCGCGATCCGTATCGATCTCTAGCGATCCCTAAGGGAAACGGCGGAAGTCGCGCTATTTCGTCCCCTGACCCTATCCTCGCTGATGTCCAACGCTGGATTCTGGCGAATTCCCTATCCAACTTGCCCGGCAATACCGCCAGTTTCGCCTACCAACCGGGCCGCTCAATTGTGCAATGCGCGGAGCGGCATCTTGGCGCTCAATGGATGATCAAGATGGATCTCCATAATTTCTTCGACACCGTCACAGAATCGCGGGTCTACAAAGTCTTTCGCAATCTTGGATACCAAAGGCTAGTTGCCTTCGAGCTGGCCCGACTCACCACCCGAGCTGAGGGAGCCAGGCATAGAAGCTGGCTTGCTGCCCGGTACGAGATTCCAAGTTATGCCGTCGACACCCCCGGAATCTTGCCACAAGGCGCACCAACGAGCGGACAGCTCGCAAATGCAGCGGCTGGGGCTCTGGACGATGTTCTCCAGCGACTTGCGCTGGAAGAGGGCCTCACTTACACCCGCTATTCCGACGATCTCGTATTCTCAAATCTCGACAGGTTTAGTCGGGCCGGTGCGGTAAAACTCATTCGACAGATCTCAGAAGCTATCGGGGAGGAGCGTTTCGTTGTCCATCAACACAAGACCCGCATTGTGCCTCCCGGTGCACGGAAAGTCGTCCTAGGGCTTTTGGTCGACGAGACGATCCGCTTGCTGCCTGAGCACCGCAGACGAATCGAGGTGCACTTGCGCGGCTGCGAGCAGTTTGGGCTCGCTAATCATGCAAGACACCGTGGGTTCGAGTCAGTATTTTCGTTCGTGAACCACCTCGGGGGATGGATCTCATTCGCTCTAGGCGTAGATCAGGCACGAGCAATTGCCTGGCGACACCGGCTGCACTCACTTATCGCCAAAGAGGGTCTATAGCAGCGATCCGCTCTTTGCTGGGCGTGCCTGTACCCCTCCGTTCAGTCGCCATGACTTGCTCCGCTCCAAGTGCCCGCTGAGGAACCGCCCCTAAGGGCGGCGCTCAGCGAGATAACTACCGCTGCTCTCAATAAGACTTGCAGCGATTTTCACGTCAAATCCGAATGGGGCGATTAATAGTGCGGTCCGCGTAGTAGCTGACTGAGATCGTGTACCTGCGCGCCCGCCGCATCCTTGCAGCTATGGTGGGGAAATGTAGAGGCGCCGCTCTCCATCGGGTCCGTTGAAAGGGGAAGCCACAATGGCAATTGGCGTCGTCGACAGGAAACTCTTATGGGGCCGCGCGGGAAATCGCTGCGCTTGGACGGACTGTTCCGCCCGACTCACGGCGGACCTCCGATCACCAGAGTCGCACGTTCTTCGAGACCACGGTGCCGTCCTGGGCGAGGAAGCTCACATTCGTTCGAAGGACATCAAAGGCCCTCGATTCGACCCGGCATACCCAAAAGACATGCTCGATACGTACGCAAATTTAGTCCTTCTCTGTGAACGCCACCACGGCGTGATCGACAAGAAAAACGGAACAGCGTGGCCGACCTCAGAAGTCGATGAGATGAAACGTCAGCATGAGGAGGTCGTTGATCGTGCCCTGGATTCCTTTGCGCGAGGAAAGCGAGATCTCGATGAGCGGATGGCGGCGCGCTTGCAATTGTGGGAAATCCGAAGCCAAGTCAACCGCTGGGAAAGTGTGACATGGCAGCTGAACGGGCCACACCCGAAGCTGCGTGAGGACGACTGGGATGCGTTGTTTGATCTCGCAGAATGGCTACTCAAGCTCCGATGGCCAAGCGACTATCCAAAGCTGGAAATAGCTTTCGAGCAATATCGTCGTGTACTCGTCGCTCTACTTGGACATTTGCGTGACATTGTGGAGAAGGAAAACGGCTGGTACCAGATCGAGCGACCGCATAAGCAAATCGACTGGAATCCTTCGCTTTACACCGATCTCATTTCAAGAACCAACGTAAACGCACACGTCGTATGGTTGTTAACTATCGAGTCGACCCGAGCGTTAAACCTCGTGATCACAGCGATCTGTGAAGAATTCGATTCGCTGTATCGGTTCGACGACGGGTACGCGCTCATGTCAAGCGGAGACCTCGTCTTCGGTCAGAATTTTCTCCGACTTGAGTACGAACCAGCTCGTTGGTCGGATTTTCCTCTCGACTATAACTCCGATGCCCTGCGAGAGCGTGTGCGCTCAGAGTTACGCGGAGGCGACCCGCGCGTATCGAGTGCCATCAACGTCTACGAAGCAGACGTTGCTGAGTGGTCGCATCCATAATCAGCCCCCGCTAGGCAGCGAAGCAGCCCAATCGGTGTTCAACCATCAGCGTCTCGTGGCCGGCTGATAGGGCGGGGGAACGCCGGCAAGCCTGCCTAGTCGGCGTTACTGCACGCAGCCTCAGCAGTGCTGAGGCTCGCAGCCCAGGGTCTCCGCGCGGCGCCTCTCAACGATCATGCGCGCACTGCCCAAAGAGGGATCGGAGAACGATCGGCTGAGTGTTATCTGGGCGCGTGGGCTACGACGTGTGCCCGATGATTCCGAGCGGTTCATTTTCCATGCTGATCCAAGTTCCCAGCGGGTCGCTCTCCGGTAAGACGGAGCCACTGGCATCGACGTGCAGGAGCCTTAGTTCGGAGGTGCGGGATTTGCCATCAATCGACAGTTCCACCGAGACGTGCCCGAGGCCGGCACCGCGCATGTCCACGCTCACAAGCCAGTATTCATCGAGCAGAACGGCCTCGAAACGACGGCGGACCTGACCGACGTAGGCGCCACGAGCTGGCTTCTTGCCAAACTCGTGAAGGTGTTCCGAAAGGACTCCATAGTTGCGATATTTCCAAGCGTCCAGCAGCCTGATCGCAGCTTGCGTTACTGGTTCGAGCTCTACAGTGGCGAGTCCGTCCACGGCAACGGAGCTTGATCGAGGCTGCCACTTCTCAAGCACTTTCTTCTGGGCATGTAGCTTTCCTAGTCGTGTCAGAGAGTCTCGCAAAGTCGCCTCGACTGGGGCCGGTTTCGCTGCTTCAATGCGCGCCTCCCGCCAATCGAGCAGCGCGAAGAGCCGGTTCCAAGCTTTCGAGGCAACGATTTCATTGTCAAAATTGGAGAAATTACCGTGGAGAATTCCGTTTCGATACAGCTCGAAGAGCGGTTCCTCGCTGAGCGTGTTGAAGCTTCGTGTGAACGACCTCTGGGTCGACGCAAGCCCCTGATGGTGGGCGACGAGAGAGTTCCAGACGATGAGCTTCTGCTCGTCCAAGGAGTGTAGGCCGCGACGGTTATCGCTCACCGCGGCGACGAAACCGTCCAGTACGGTCAGCAAGCTGAGCACGGTCGCGTAATAGCGATGTTCCTGAAAGTCGCGCCACGCGTAATCAAGGAGCTGCCTGTAGGGACGGAGTTCGGGGATCGCCTTTGCCCGCATCAGTGCAAACTTCATGATTTCGTGGTCTGCGTACTGCGCCAGAAGTTCTCGCTCGACCTCGTCTGGAACGCCAGATGCCAGAGGACTTTGAAGCCTGTCGAGCTTAAGGGCGCCGTGGAAAATCCAGTTCCGGTCACCGATCAGTTCGTAAAAAGTGTCAATGGAATTGAGCATGCGATCCAACTCTGCTTCGAGGTGCTTGAGTTCTTTTCGAAGAGAGGGGTTGAATATTGAAAGAATGCGGAGGCCGGAAGCCTGTTGCTTCATCTTCTTGAATGTTGGAATGTCGGCGGCGCTCGGGTAACCGGATACGGGTGGCGGCGCCGCCTCTCCCTGTCCTGGTCGTTTAGTCCGTGCCATCGGAGCCCTCCAGAGTTGCGTCGCTTCTAGCGAGCTTCTCACGTGTGACCCTCACTCAGGCGAATCCGTCCAGGTGGACCGGGGAAGGATCGCCCGGGTTGCATTTGACGAGCTAACCAGGTTGGAACGTTTCGGTGAAGCCAGCAGCACGTGTGTCTCTAGGCTGGGGTCATGGGTGATGTAAGCGGACCGCCGGCGGAGCAAGCCGTCGACTCGTTCGTCCTGGAGTTGCTCGGATCGTACTCGCGGCTGCAGGACGCGTGCGACTGGTTGCTTGCCAATCACCTCGAAAGCGTGACGCCTTTGCTCGCCGTCGCATTGCGCGGACGGATCGAGCGCGTGTCGGATAAGGAGCGAGCCCGGATCGCTATCGCGATTGCTGGGGACCTTGGTCGCGCCGCGATGTTCAAGAACTTTTCGGATGTTGCGGGCCGGGTGAAGGCATTCCGTGACCTGGTGGGCCACGGCCATTTCGTTGCTACCTCACCGTTGGACGACAAGGCGCTGCTGATAATCGACGCCGGCTTCCAGCCACACCGGTTCACGTGGGCTCAGCTGGTGAAGCTCGCAGCGGACTGCGAGTGGTTGTCCGAATGCGTCTACTTCCTCAGTGACGAGGCCCACTACAACGTGAAGCCGCTCACGAGGCACGACGGGACTCTTCTATCTGACTCCCCGCCTCCGATCTCGCCACCAATGGTGCGGACGACCAACCGAGTGGCGCTGATCGAGAAACTGCCGGATAACTGGGAACCGGGAGATGAGATTTAGCGAGCTCGCTTGCTCAGCGTCGACAGACCGCCGCGAACTGAATAGGCGCCTCTGAACTAATAGATGCTGCGGTTAAGCAGAGTGTCTGCTGGCTAGATCCCATAAAGGGGATCTCCCGCTTCGTTCATCTGTTGGAGGTCGTGCTCAGGCACCGCCGACCTAGATCGTCTCGCTCGGAGTGGTTGGGATGGTGGTGCTCGGGATCGCGCTGCTCCGGACGCTGACGACCGCTGGGAGTGTCTTGGGTTGCCTAGCGTGGAACTGTCTCAGCCGTCCAATGTCGCGCAAAGCGACTGGCTATCGGACACTGTTCGTCCCTTGAGACCCGAGCCACAGTCTCCTGGTAGCGTGCGGACGCAGGAGGGGGTAGACGGATGACAAATGCGGGCGACGAGCTAGAGGAAACGGGCGGCCATCCGCGACTTGGTTCGACGTACAAGAACGGCAATAGCGACTCGCGGATATCCAGCCCGGCACGCGGCAACAAGCACTAAGGTGCCCGCCTCCCAAATACGCGTCCCGGCCAACCACCCCAAATGAAATGTCCAGAGACGGGCGCACAGCGCTGCTCTACCTGCGCAATGGTTCGGGATTCCCGTTGCCATTCTTCGGTATGCCCAGAGACGCCCGCGCCTTGACGATGAACTCTCCGCGAAGCGCGTAGTAAATCGATCTTGGGCGATCCTCGTCTCCAAAAGCGACCAGCTCGGCGTGCACTTGACTCGCAATCTCGTACAGCTCGTCAGGGCCGACAAGCAAGACGTTAGCGCCCGCCGTGCTCGATTTGGCCAACGCCATCTTGAATTCGTCGATCTTGCCGATGGACTTTAGAAATCGAGCGTCCGCGACAGCTTCAAGAAACTCCTCGTAGCGGGCAATTCGCTTCTCGCGCAGCCATTTTGAGTGCTCTTGACGACCCTGAATCCACGCGCCGATAAACCCGGCGAGTGCCGCGACGACTGCGCCCCCCAGTGCAGTTAGGAGCAATGTGACGGTGTCAACGATCATGCGGCGATTTTAGCTCGTGTCCGACTTTGGCCCTTAGGTTCTAGGAAGCGAGGCCGGACGCTCCCAACACAGGAGGCATCAACCATGAAACTCGTTGAGAAAACGACGAACCCCCGCCACCAGCACTGGGCAGTTGTGAGTGACGACGGGCTTGACGTTGACAACGTCGCATCGACCCGTCTGGGCCGCCAAGCCGCGTGTTCTATGACGCCCGCTTATCCGACGGGTGCGACCTCGGCGCCCACCCGAAAATGGATGACGCCGTGGACGTTGACGATGCCAATGCCGGGCACCCACTCAGTCCGCGAAACCCGGCGAGCGCTACTGCCCGCTCTAAGCCCGCAAGCCTCGAATGTCTCTTTGACCAGCACTTTCCGTATGACAACTCACGTCTAGACGCTCGTCCAACCCGCCTGCAAGTTCTTGCCGTCGCCCGCTCACCCGGCGACTCTCGCCCTATGGATATCGATTTGGACGTCCCGAACTGCGAGCGCTGCCTCGTTCCTATGGTCAGCAATTGTCCTGGCTATCGAACGTCTTGGCGCTGCCCCGTGTGCGATACCGCAAGAGTCGGTCGGCTAGGCGTTTCTCTTAGCCACAGCCGTAGCAAGTTCGATCACCTGGTTGGCGTCAATGGACGAGTCGGCTTCGTGCCCCGCCTCCGGCGGTGCTCCGAGGACGCGCTTGGCGAACGCGGCGTAAATGCTCGCGCTTGTCTCCTCGTCGCGGACCGCCTCCATGAATGCCGGAAAGGACTGTAGCTGGACTTGCAACGCCTTCGCCCAGTTGTAGACGCGTCGGTGCTGACCTGCCTGACGACCGAAATATGTGCCCAAACCCGCGATGCCAAGGACGACCGCGAGCCTGTAAACAATTCCGGGCCAGTCATCTGATGCTGGGTGAGGGAGCACAACAGCGCACATCACGGCGATGCCGATGGCTCCAATGGTGAGACCACGAAAAATATTCGCCGACTGCTTTTCTGCCTTGGCATAGATCTCGAAATGGCTCGAGAGACTAGCGCTACCGCCCATACCCGCCGCGTCCTGAAGCGAGCTGGCTGTCCCGCGCGCCTCGTCCGCGAGAACCTGCACCTCTTCAAGCAAATCAGCGGACACAGCACGGTAGCGCTCGGCTTCTTCAGCGCTGGCAATCCGCTGATCCTCGTCCATCACAGCGTCCAGGTGCGGGGTGAAGTAGTGCACGGCGTCAATGTAGTCGGAAGTACTGTGCTGGTCGATATCTCCCGTGTTCATGCGGAGTACCGGGACTAGATATTGATTGATTCGACGGCACCATGCCAGAACTCCTGCGCCATCCCCGCTTGCGACCAAGTTGGGCAGTTCGCCGAGGATCGAGTCCGTCTGGTCTCGAAAAGAGCCCTCTATGGAACTGCGGCGCAGAGTCAGCGACGATGGAAATACGGCATGAATATCGATCACTCTCTCGAGGGTCCGCGCTGCCACTTCTTTTGGACCTCTCGAAAGTCTGACGCCATCTCTCGCCATATCTCGAAGTTGCACCAACCGCAGGAGATAAGGGTCGTCAGTATCCACGTGCGTATCAGCTCCACTAGTAGTTGATCGCAGAATACACGATTGATACTCGATTGTTGACGTCATATTTGCGGTTACGTTGTAGGAACCGCCACTTTGTGGGCGGCTGGCCGCAGGGCAGCTCGGAGATCACGACGCCGTGCTGCGCGATCCTGCTGAGGAGAGCGTCATTACCGCTCGGGCAGAAGCGGTCCACTCCCCCGGAGGGGAACGCGATCGTCAACCCGTGGCTCGCCAGCGACGCGCGGTGCGCCATGCCGTCGATGCCGTAAGAACTCTGTCGCCTATGACGCTGTTGCCTTGCATAGGACCTGCTGTGGATGAGTTCTCCAACTAAGGGTCTGGCGCAAGTCGGAGAGCCTCCGTCATAAAACGCGCGGCTCTTGATGCCACTGCCGACGAATCCCTCATGGGCTTAAATCCCTCGCCGCGTGCTTGCCTACGTCTGATGCTCGCAAACGATCGTTTCTGGACGAACAAACCAGGCGAGATTTGGGCTGCTCGCAACTCGATGAAAACCGGTGATCGAAATTCTGCTCGCAATCAAACACGTATTGAGCAGGTCCAATCGGCAGGTCGTTTTGGATCCCTTTTTGGCGGAGGTTTCGAGCGCCACTGAATGCTCGTGGCCATGCCCGTTGAACGATCGCCTTACGGGCGTTGCGTCGCCGGCGCGCGGGTATCGCGCAAGCTCGTGATTCTCAGTTTGGGATCGCGCTGGTCCGGACGCTGACGACCGCTGGGAGTGTCTCGGGTTGCCGAGCGTGGAATTGTCTTAGCCGACCGATGTCGCGCAGAGCGATCGACTAACGGACAGAGAACGAAAGAGGTTGTGCCCGAACGCAATTCGCTAAACCGTCATTTCGGCGGTTGGCTTTACCGAGTCAATCCCGGTGGCGCCTACGGGCACAGAGGGGCGCCAGGCGCGCACTGTTGCATACTCAGCAGGATCTGTCAGGTGCCTCACGAGGTATTCAACCCAGGCCGGCGTGTACGTGTACTGCTCGAAAGTGGAGTTATAGACGCAAAATTGCGGCTTGGTAGCAGCGGGGTCGGGGGCGTTTGTAAGTGGGCGCGCGGCAAAATACTTCCACGCTTGGGTATGCATGTAGCTGTTGAAATTGACATCGAGACGGGCGTCCACCTTCTCGACGACTTCGCTAGCTTTGAACCTATTCAAGTCCTCGACGGGAACATGCTTCTCTCGGATAATCGTCCGCACTTGCTCAACGGCAGCGCGCTGATCCTCTGTGAGATCGTCTTCTCTGATGAACGACATGGAGGCGTCAGCCTCACTCTTCGGTCCGGTATGAGGAATCAGGTAGATGCGGAAGTCGAAGCGCTGATCTGCGCTCAGGCCGGGTTCAAGAGAAGCGTCAAAATCCTGAACCCAATCGAGCACGCCTTTGGGTACCTGGGCTCGAACGATCTTGACCGCCTCGACGGCGTCCTCGGTAATCGCTGAGACGAATAGTGGAAACCGCAGCTCGGAGCCGAGGGCTTCATCCTGTCCGAACCATTCGACCAGTGTTTGCTCATAGTTGATGAGTAGAGCCTGCGTCCGACCCGCCACGAGCGCAGCCACTTTTGCCTCGTGACGGTGCTCAATTTGGTTACGCAGTCCGAGGAAAAAAACGATGTTGTTCCGGCGTGGATCCGTAGCAACAAACTGCTCTGCGAGCAGTTCGCGAAGCGGCTTATACAAGTAGCCGCCCTCAGGGTGCCTCCGTCGCCACCCACGCTCGTCTCTTAAAATCAGCTCGCCGCCCGACTCCTCCGTTCGCGCCTGGAGAAGTTTGGTCCACCCAAGGTTCATATGGACGATGAATGCTTCCAGCTGCCGCTCGTTGCCGGACCGATTATAGAGATCGACTGCTAGTAGCACCTCCGCCTTCGACGACTGCAGGGTGTGCCACCAGCGGGGACGAGGAGCCATAGATCTGAGTCTATGTCGCACCTGACGATCTGATCGACAAATTGGTGCGTTCCGAAGACTGTCGGGGTTCGCGCATTTTCGCGCGATGCGCGGTCACCGTTCGCCTACGCTTCGATAGTGGCTATCTACGATCCCGCCGAGCTCGCGCGCGAGCTCGGCTATAAGGATGAGGTCAGACCTGGGAAAGTCGTTCGCGACTACCTGCGCGCGAAGTATCCAGGGCATCCGAAGCATCAAAGGTGGGTACTCGACGAGGATCAGGCGGCCGACGTCCGAACGAACGTACCGAAATATTCATAGCAAACCAGTACCTATGCCCGGAGCCGGTCGTCCCACAAAAGGATCTCCCGACGGGCAATAAGACGCCGTCGCAAGTGCCGGACTCCGGGCACCTCACTCCGCCGCGTCGGCCCGGTGTCGCTGGCACAACGAGTCGCCGGGGCGTGCTCGGAATTGCCATCCGTCTGTTCGCAATTCATCGCTACGAGACTCCTCACAACCCAATCGCCCTTGGGTTTCACAGCAGGCGAATCCTCGACTGTCATCGCTTCGAAGATCTACTCTGTTCCAAATCTTCGCCATCGCATAATGCTTTCCGACAACGCAAAGGCGGGGCCGTGAACTCGGCCGTGGCAACAGAATGGCAACACTTCGCGAAAAACCAATGGTTTCGGAGCGATCCAGAACGACCGAAAAACCTTGAGATTACGCGGAAGTTGCCAATAAATGGTATCATTCCAGCAGACGCTTTCGCCCTCCGGAGGCAGGGTCGGCAGCTCGAATCTGCGTGGGGGCAGCACATAGGGGTACGTGGGATGGTCGAAGACCGAGGCCGTCCTGACTGGAGGCGGGCCGGGCTGGAATTGGCTGAGTATCGCGAGTTCGCAATATCAATCGCCATTCAGCCACTCGCCGGTCGGACGCGACCGATCGGTCGGACTTCGCGCCAAGTCGCATCGCAGGCCACCAATGATGAACATCACCCATTTTCAGTGGGATTCAGTCTACTGTTGACGAAGAGGGGGTATCTCGGCGATGGAGCCGAGAGACAATGCCAGCCAGATCATTACGACTGCAGGCAGCTATGACAGGTGTTTTCCGGCTTCGGCCGACAACACCGCAACGGTCGGAGACCGATGTTCGAGTACCTAGCCAAGCAAGATGTCGAAGACGAGGCGTGGGACCAGGGAACGCCGCCCCTCATAGTTTTTCTCGTCGAACGATGCCCTCCCCCACCGCGGCTCGACTCTCCAGTCATTACGGGAGGCGAAATACTGCCCGGCTGCTGGTTACTCGAGCACTGGGATACATACGAGAACCTCGGCATGTATTACTCCCACCCGGATGGACCCGACGAGTTGACATTCGAGCAGGCGGCGGACTACCTCATTTACGGCCCATAGCGAAATCGATGCGGCCGTCAATATCGACCCGTCTATTCGACGACGCTGGTATTTCAGCATTCTCTTCATCACCCCACGACGCTTTTCTCGCATTCCTCTGCAGAAAGGGTGCCGGTGTGGAACATGAAGGCGATGTCGACGGATGCTGGATGACCTCGGCGGAGCACACGTGCGCGAGATGAATTTACGCCCAGCCGTTAGGGTTGGTGACGGTGTGCCGGGAAGTCTGGTCGGCGGGCAGTCAACAGACTGCTCTCATTTCGACCGGACCCCTCCGCGAAAGATCAGGCCACCCATGACTTCCCACAGCCGTACTGCGCTGCCGCCAGACCAAGCCCCTCACTCGATCTGGCGGGGCATCCACCAGACCCTCGGAAAAGACACGGTTGGTGGCGCACTCCTGCTGGCCGCCACCGTTCTCGCCCTGGTCTTCGCGAACACGGGCGCGGCCGGGTTCTACAACAGCGTCCGCGACTTCACCTTCGGCCCCGAAGCACTGCATCTGAACCTCAGCGTCGGCGCATGGGCCGCCGACGGCCTGCTGGCGGTCTTTTTCTTCGTCGTCGGACTCGAACTCAAAGAGGAATTCGTCGCCGGCAAACTCCGCAACATCCGCACAGCCACCATCCCAATCGCCGCCGCCGTCGGGGGCGTGGCTGTTCCTGCGATCGTCTACGTGATCGTGAACCTCAACTCCGGAAGCGCCGCGCTTCAGGGCTGGGCAATCCCCGCGGCGACTGACATTGCATTCGCCGTCGCCGTGATCGCGGTCGTTGGTCGGCACCTCCCGCCGGCTCTTCGCACGTTCCTGCTCACCCTGGCGGTGGTCGATGACCTGCTCGCGATCTCGATCATCGCAATCTTCTACACCGACGAGATCGAATTCCTCTACCTCGGACTCGCGCTCGTCCCCTTGGGATTGTTCGCGATCGCTGTGCAGCGCGGCGTACGCGCTTGGTGGGTACTCGTTCCGCTCGGACTCATCACGTGGTCTCTTGTACACGCATCCGGAGTTCACGCCACTGTCGCCGGCGTCCTGCTGGGCTTCATGGTCCCCGTCATCGCCAGCAAGCGCGCCCGCGTCGCAGCCGGCACCGACGACACCGGCAAGCAGCTCTACGACGGACTCGCCGCCCACTTCGCCGACAGGTGGAGCGTGCTTTCTACCGCTGTCGCCGTCCCGCTGTTCGCGTTCTTCTCCGCGGGTGTCACCGTCGGTGGAATCGCAGGCCTCACCGAATCGTTCCAGGACACCATCGCGCTCGGCATCATCGCCGGCCTCGTCCTCGGCAAGGCCGTCGGGATCACCGCAACGACGTTCCTCGTCACCCGCCTACCGGGGCTCCGCATCGACCCCTCGATCAAATGGGTCGATGTGGTCGGCATGGCCTTCGTCGCCGGCATCGGCTTCACCGTCTCCCTCCTCGTCGGAGAGCTCTCCTTCGGTACCGGCAGCGAATCCGACAACCACGTCAAAGTCGGTGTACTCACAGGTTCCGTCATCGCTGCCACTATCGGCGCGACCATCCTCGGCATCCGCAGCCGCCGCTACGGCAAGCAGGCAGGCCTGAACCGATCCCGCAGGTAGATTGGGTGAAATTCACCGCTGGTCGTCAAACAACCGATTTCGAGTCGGTCGTGTTCGGGCTCAGACCTTCGCGTTGAGGAGTTCGGCAAGCAGCTTCTCGATGCGAGCCCTGATGTCGTCACGGATCGGTCGCACCTCGTCGAGGCTCTTGCCCTTCGGGTCGACGAGTTCCCAGTCCTCGTAGCGCTTGCCGGGGAAGATCGGGCAGACGTCGCCGCAGCCCATCGTGATCACGACGTCGGAGTCGCGCACCTGCTCGGTGGTCATCAGCTGCGGGATACCCTGGCTGATGTCGATTCCCTCTTCGGCCATTGCGGCGATCGCCATCGGGTTGATCTGGTCGCCGGGCTCGGATCCTCCCGAGCGCACCTCGACGGCACCGCCGGAGAGAGAGCGCATGTATCCGGCGGCCATCTGGGAGCGGCCGGCATTGTGGATGCAGACGAAGAGAACGGTGGGCTTCTCGGACATTGGGATTCCTTACGATTGATTCCCGAAAGCATAGACCGCCGCCTATAGATCGGCTACTGGTGGGTTGCCGAGTTCACTCGGAGTTCATGTCCAGCGTGGTCAGGAGCTCCCGGATGCGGGCTTCGATGTCGTCGCGGATCTCCCTCACTCGCGGCAGGGGAAGGCCGACGGGGTCTTCGAGGTCCCAGTCGAGATAGCGGCGGCCGGGGTAGACGGGGCAGGCGTCGCCGCAGCCCATAGTGATCACAACGTCGGCCGCGCGAACGACGTCGTCGGTGAGGGGTTTCGGGTACTCGCCACCGATCGGCACCCCGATCTCGTCCAGGGCGGCCACGATCACGGATCGGACGGCGCTGGCCGGTTTCGATCCAGCGGTGCGCACGTGGACACGGTCACCGGCGAGGTGGCGGAGGATCCCGGCGGCCATCTGGGACCGACCGGCATTCTGCACGCACACGAACAGTACCTCCGGCACGCCCTCCCCCGGGGGCAGGTCCGCGGAGGCGAGCGCGGCGAGCCGGTCGGCAGCGAACCGGGAGGTGAGCGACCGGAGGTACCGGGTGATGCGTGCCTGGTCGGCCAAGAGGGCGTGGCTCTCCCGGACGTACCGGTCGACGGTCTCGGCGGCGAACGTGCCGGCGAAACGGGCAGCGAGGTCCGAGGAGATGCGGTCGAGCACGCCGTCGGCGAGAGTCGTCGGCTGTTCGGCCTGCAGTACGTCCGACACACGGTCGAGCTGGTCGGGACTGATCGAGTACCAGACCTTCCGTCCCTCCGGTTCCCGCTCGAGCAGGCCTTCGTCGAACAGCGCTTTGACGTGGTGGCTGACGGTGGGCTGTCGCAGCTCGAGCGTGGCCGCGACATGGCCGACGAGGACCTTGCCGTCGGGGCTGTCGAGGATGAGCGACATGATGCGTGCCCGAGTCGGGTCGGCAAGTAGCCGCAGTTCGGTGGTCGATCCCGCAATTCCCATAGATGCGAGTCTATGCGTATGCTGGGCCGCACGTGGTCGCGCAGGTGGTCGGATGCATTGCCGGCAGCGTGCTGGCCAACGCCACCCCGTCCCGGAACGCTCTCGCTGCCCAGTGACACCCATTTTCGAACGTGAGCACCCACACCCATGAGCGACAAGCCCGCCGTCCTGTCGCGGCGACAATCGCAGAACGTGGCATGGACATCGAATCGACGCTGTTCCAGCGTTAGAGGCGGGGAGGCTGGCTACCGATACGGACAAGTGGCTTGGCGGGGACTACACAGCAGCTTCCGCCAGCAGCGTTCTCTGCTGGATCGAACAGCCCAGCGCCGCCGCACACACCGGTGTCGGGCAGGGTCAGCTCGACCCGCGCCGCGGCTGCGTCGTCACCCGCGAGTTTCGCGACGACCGACCGCACCTGCTCGTACCCGGTTATAGCCAGGAACGTCGGGGCGCGTCCGTAGGATTTCGCGCCGACCAAATAGAAGTTTGGTTCGGGCTGCGCGAGATCAGCGGCGCCGGTCGCGGCGACCGACCCGCAGGAGTGGATGTTCGGGTCGACCTCGGCAGCGACCCGCAAGGGCGCCTGCAGCGTCGTGTCGAGCTCGAGGCGCAGCTCCGACAGGAAGCTGAGGTCGGGGCGGAAGCCGGTGAGCAACGCGACGTGGTCGGCTGCGGGGAGGCTCCGGCTATCCTCGGCAGTGAGCACGGCCCTGTCCCCGTCGCGGGTGATCTTCTCGACCCGGAAGCCGGTCACGAGGTCGACCAGTCCGGCGTCGACTAGTTCTTTGGCCTTGATGCCGAGCAGCCCACGTTCCGGCAGTTCGTCGGACGCGCCTCCGCCGAAGGTGTTCCCGACAGCGCCCCGGCGCAGCACCCAGGTCACCGTCGTCGAGGGATCACGCCGTGCGATCCGGCCGAGCGCTATGACGGCGGTCACAGCGGAGTGGCCGGAGCCGATGACGACATTGTGCTTGCCCTCGTAGGCGGCCCGGTTTCCGTAGTCCGGGATCCGGTAGTCGAGCAGGTGGGCGGCCGCCCTCTCCCCGAGCGCGGGAAGACCGTCCGCACCAGCGGGGTTCGGCATCGACCAGGTACCGGATGCATCGATGACGGCACGCGCGTCCATCCGCTGCTCGGTGCCGTCAGCCGTCTCGAGGTGGACGGTGAACGGCTGTGCGGCACGTCCCGCGTCGACCAGCCGGTCACGACCCCGGCGGGAGACTCCGACGACCCGCGTTCCGTATCGGACCCGGTCCCCGAGCACGGTGGCGAGGGGTGCCAGGTATTCGCTGACCCACTCGGCGCCGGTGGGGTAGCCGGCATGAGGGGCGACCCATCCGGTGGGAGTCAGCAGGCGGACAGCGGCGCGGTCGACGAGTTCGCCCCAACCGGAGAACAACCGCACACGACCCCACTGCGACACGGAAGCTGCAGCCGTGCTCCCGGCTTCCAAGACCACCACCGACATGCCTCGGTCGACCAGGTGTGCAGCGGCGGCGAGACCTTGCGGGCCGGCTCCGATAACGGCGACGGGCAGATTCTGCATTGCAACCACTCCCTCATACATCGACAGTTGTCGATGCATCGAGAATGCTCTACGCATCGACAACTGTCAATATGGCGTGGCAGAATCACCGCATGACGATCACGCTCCCCCTCACCGTCGCGCAGAACAGCCCGTGCTGCACGCCCCTCACCGGAGGCGTCCTCTCCGTGGAGGAGGCCGAGCGGATTGCCCACACGTTCAAGGCCTTGGGCGACCCCACCCGCGTGCGCCTGCTCTCCATGATTGCCGCGAGCGAAGACGGGGAAGCCTGCATCTGCGACCTCACCCAACCTGTGGGACTGTCGCAGCCCACCGTCTCCCACCACATGAAGCTCCTCGTCGATGCAGGACTTGCCACCCGGGAGCAGCGCGGCCGCTGGGCCTATTACCGGGTGGTCCCCGAAGCCCTCGACCGCGCGTCCCAGACCATCCGCCTGTGACCACTATCGTCCGCCCCATGACCGCCCATGACTGGGCCGAAGTCGACCGGATCTACCGCGAAGGCATCGCTACCGGTAACGCAACGTTCGAGACCCAACCCCCGAGCTGGGAAGCTTTCGATTCCGGCAAACTCGTCACAGGCAGACTGGTCGCGCTCGGCGATACAGGCACGGTCCTCGGATGGGTCGCCGCATCAGCGGTATCTGCCCGGGACACATACCGCGGCGTCGTCGAGCATTCCGTCTACGTCGCGTCTGCGGCCACGGGATGGGGCGTTGGAAGGCTCCTGCTCGAAGCGTTCATCCATGCCGCCGAAGCGGATGGAATCTGGACTATTCAGTCGAGCATCTTTCCCGAGAACATTGCGAGCCTCGCCCTGCACGAACGGACCGGATTCCGCGTCGTCGGCCGCCGCGAACGCATCGCCCTCATGACCTACGGCCCCTGGGCGGGCCAGTGGCGCGACACGGTCTTCCTCGAACGCCGATCCACCCGCTAGATCGCACACCGAGAAAACCTGAGGAGACCTGCGTTCACGGAATGCCGGGCTAACGGGCCGCAGCGCTCCGCGGTGATCGACGACAATCACAGCAGCTGCTCCGGCAGCGACGCGAAGAGGGTGGCCATGCGACTTCGGGATGAGATTCGCGCGTGTTGTGATCTCGCCGCGGTGACGGCTAGAGTTGCGGCACTGGAAGTAAAAACGCGGGCCATCGCCCACGCTCACACGCCGCTCGTCGAGCCGCCACTTCTCCCTTCAGAGGAGAGTGCTGTGAGCAACCCGAATCCGCTTCCTATCGAGACTGAGACGTCTGAACGTCCGCCCGGTCGCCCGCAGAGCCTCAAGGCCGCCGCAGTGGCGCTCGCCGGACTGTCCGCCGTGTTCCTGTTCGAGATGCTCGACAACTCGATCCTGAACGTGGCGCTGCCGACCATCGGCCGCGAGCTGAACGCCTCGACCACGGGCCTGCAGTGGGTCACGGGCGCCTACTCGGTCGTCTTCGGCGGTCTCATGCTTGTGTTCAGCGCCATCGCAGACCGGTTCGGCCGTCGACGCGTGATGCTCATCGGGTTGACGCTGCTCGGGCTCGCCAGCCTCGGCACCGCCTTCGTCACGACCGACGAGCAGCTCATCGCGGTACGGGCGGCCATGGGCATCGCCGCCGCGATGACCACGCCGGGTTCCATGGCCCTCGCGTTCCGGCTGTTTGACGACGACGCACTGCGCGTGCGGGCGATCACCCTCATCTCCACGGTGGGCCTGGTGGGTCTGGCGATCGGCCCAACCGTCGGCGGTTTCCTCCTCGCCGTCGCGCCCTGGCAGGTGCTCCTGCTGATCAACGTGCCGATCGCCGCTCTCGCGTTCATCGGAATCCGGGTCGGAATCGGCCGGGACGTGGCGGCCGAACTCCATCGCGATCCCCTCGACATCGCGGGGGCGCTGCTCGGCACGGCCACAATCGTGCTGGCCCTCGTGGCTCCGACGCTGTTCGTGAACGAGGGCACCGGAACCTGGGCGCCCTGGGCTGCGACCGCCGGCGCGGCGACCGCAGCGATCCTCTTCGTGGTGCGCGAGCGCTCGGCCCGCCACCCCCTCCTCGACCTGAGACTCATCGCGCTGCCGCTCGTCTCCAGCGGGCTCGCGTACAAGGCCGCCTCGGGCCTCGCGATCTCCGGCCTCGGCTACATGGCGACCCTCCAGCTGCAGTTCGCCTGGGGATGGCCGCCGGCCCTGGCCGCCGTGGGCATGCTCCCGCAGGTCGTTGTGCTGCTCGCCGGCGGACGCCTCGTGGGGCCATTCGTCGGCAGGGTCGGCCTGGACCGAGCGGCGTGGATCAGCGCCGCAGCGGTCGTGCTCGGCCTCGCCGTCTTCGCCGCGGGCAGCCGCTTCGGCTACGTCTGGGTCGCCGTCTCCCTCGTGCTCGTCGCCGCGGGGATGCGCGTGGTCGGGGTCGTCGCCGGCACGAACGTCATCCGCGGCCTGCCGGAGAACCGCACCACGATCGGCGCCGCCCTCGTCGACACGTCGAGCGAGGTCGCCACCGGCGTCGGGATCTCCGCGACAGGCACCATCCTCGCCGCACTCTTCACAGGAAGCATCTCGTCGCCGGTGTGGAGCGCCCACCAGGCCGCGACGTTCCAGACGGGCGTCACCGTGGCGGGGCTGACCCTCACGGTCGTGGCGGCGGCACTCGTGGTGTTCGGGATCGCCCGGAGTCGGGGAGGGATCACCAGTCGTTGACGGCAGCGGATGCCGCCCCCGGCGGTCGGGACGGCCCGCCGTGCGCAAACCCGTCCTTGACTTAATTACTTGCCTTCGTTAAATAATTAGTCATCATTCAATCACGGACATCGCGGTCCGGGCGGATCTTCCCGCGCTCTGGTCGCGGAGAGGAATCGATGACAAAGCACGAGATCGTGACACGGCCGAGGGCGAGACGCGGCACAGCGACCGCGGTGGCCATAGCCGCCACCGCGGCGCTCCTGCTCGGCGCGGGCGGTGCGGTGGGGGCGACCACCGTACCCGCCCCGACGCCGAGCGAGACGGCGCCGGTCGAGACGGCACCGGCCCCGACGGAGACGCCCGACCCGACCGCGACGCCGGAGTCGCCCGAGTCGCCGAGCGCGACCGAGTCGCCGAGCCCGACCGAGTCGCCTGCGGCGCCGGTCGAGCAGGAAGCGACGACGTCCTCGCCCGCCGCTCCCCCGGCCACCGCGCCGACCCCGGCTCCGGCGCTCGCCGAGGACGACCTCGCCGTGAAGCCGTACCAGGGCTGGAGCAGCTTCAGCCAGCAGGTCTACAACAACGGCCAGTGGATCACGGCCGACAACATCATCGCCCAGTCCGACGCGATGCACGAGAAGCTGCAGCCCTTCGGCTACGACCACATCAACGTGGACGCGGGCTGGAACGGCGGCGTCGACGAGTACGGGCGCCCCACACCGAGCACCACCCTCTATCCCGACGGCCTGCAGGCGGTGATCGACCACGTTCACGCGAACGACCAGAAGTTCGGCCTCTACTTCATCCCGGGAATGGGACCGGAGGTCTACGAGGCCGCCCTGCCGGTCTTCGGTGCTCCCGAGTGCAACACGCACGACATCGTGAAGCAGCCGCTGCAGCAGGCCGACTACTGGGACATCGGCTACCGCATCGACTTCGCGAACCCCTGCGCGCAGAAGTACATCGACTCGATCGCCGACCAGCTCGAGACCTGGGGCGTCGACTTCGTCAAGTTCGACAGCGTGACCCCCGGCTCGGGGATCAGCGACGGCTCGCTCGACGCCCGTGACGACGTGGACGCGTGGTCGACCGCCCTGAAGGAGCGCGGAATCTGGTTCGAGCTCTCCTGGGCGCTCGACATCGCCTACGCCGATCTGTGGAAGGAGAAGGCCGACGGCTGGCGCGTCGACTGGGACGTCGAGTGCTACTGCGGCAGCGACGCCCTCACCCAGTGGGAGAACATCAACCGGCTCTTCCCGCGCATGGCCGACTGGTGGCGCCACGCCGGTCCCGGCGGCTGGAACGACCTCGACTCGCTGAACGTCGGCAACGGCAAGATGGACGGCCTCACGAAGGACGAACGCCGCACGGCCACAACCCTCTGGGCCATCTCGGCGGCGCCGATGTACGTCGGCAACGACATGACCAAGCTCGACGAGTACGGCCTGAGCCTGCTGACGAACCGCGACGTGATCGCGGTGCAGCAGAACGGCGTGCCCGCGCAGCCGGTGTCGACAGCCAGCAACCGCCAGGTCTGGTACTCCCTGAACCCGGACGGAAGCTACACCGTCGCCCTGTTCAACCTGGGCCGCACCGACGCCGACATCGCGGCCGACTTCGCCGACATCGGCCTCAGCGGCGGCGCCGTGGTGCGCGACCTCTGGGCAGACAAGAAGCTCGGAACCTTCGACGGCTCGTTTACCGGCACCGACATCCCGATCCACGGCGTGCAGCTGCTGAACGTTGCTCCGAAGAAGAACGCCGAGGTCACCGTGAACGACGACTCGCTGCGCGTCTCCTACGACGGCGACTGGACGCGCAACGACGGCCGCCAGGTCGCGGCGGTGAACCAGCCGCTCGCGCTCTCCACCATCGACTCGTCCACGGGCGAGGGCGAGCCGGCGGCGCCCAGCGACGGGCGCTCCATCGTGTTGAACGACGACGACGCCGGAATCGTCTACACGGGCTCGTGGGGACACAGCACCGCACGGGGGCTGGGCGACTACAACGACGACGCGCACTTCACCGAGGCGAACGGCGACGCGTTCCAGTACACCTTCCAGGGAACCGGCATCGACTTCGTCACGGAGACGCACGAGTCGCAGGGCGAGGCGGAGGTCTACCTCGACGGCACGCTGGTGCAGACGGTCGACGCCCACCTCGACCCGAGCGCGGGACGCGGCGTGCAGCAGACCCTCTACAGTGCGAGCGGGCTGCCGAACGGCTCGCATACGCTGCGCGTGGTGAAGAAGTCGGGCTCCTACATGCTGCTCGACCGCCTGAACGTGACGGTCGAGAGCCTGCTCAGCACTGGCTCGGCCACCTTCGACCGGGCCGCTCCGGCAGACATCACCGTCGACCTGCTGCGCACCCCGAGCGAGTTCACCGGCATCGGCAACGCCGGCGCCGCGCTCGTGGCAGGAACGGACTACACGGTGGCCGGAAGCACGGTCACCATCGCCTCCGCCTACCTCGCCGCGCTGCCGATCGGCGCCACGTCGCTGGACTTCGCCTTCCGGGGCGACCTCCACGGCGACGTGCACGCCACAACGACGGACGGCGACTTCGCCACCTTCGCCTTCACGGGAACCGCCGTCTCCTGGGTCGGCGCGACCGCACCCGACCAGGGCTCCGTGCACGTCTACGTCGACGGCGCGTTCGTGCAGACCGTGGACACGCGCAGCGATGCGCGCCTCACCGGTCAGACCCTCTTCGCGGCGAAGAAGCTGAAGGACGGCGCGCACACGGTCACCGTGGTGAAGGCCTCGGGCGAGGTGATGCGCAATGACGGCTTCTCCTACACGGTCAAGAAGGTGAAGTAGCCGAACAGAGCAGGCCGGATGCCGGTCGGACGCGAGAGCGTCCGGCCGGCATCCGGCCTTTCGTCTGTCTGCGCGCGGGAACACGAAACCGCCGGCCGACCCTGTCGGGTCGGCCGGCGGCATCCGCTTACCGGAGAGGCTGTCAGCCCGCGAGGATCTTCTCCGAGGTCTCGGCCATCTCGGTGAACACCTCGTCGTCGCGCTCGTGCGTGAAGTACGCCTCGAGCAGCGGCTGGATCGTCGTGCCCATCTCGGAACCGTTGGCCGAGGGGTAGGCCGGGTAGATCCACTCGTTCGTCGACGCCTCGACGAACACGCTCAGGTCGACTCCCTTGCCGAGCTGGTCGGCAGCAACGGCGTCCATCGCGCCGGGGATCGAGGGGAAGAACGAGCCGCTCTTCAGCGCCGCCTTGGTCTGGCACTCCTCCGACCCCATGTACGAGATCCACTTCCAGGCGTTGTCCTTGTTCTTTCCGCCCGCCCAGATCTCGTTGCCGTTCGAGTTGCTCATCATCGCGCGGGTGGTGCCGTCGGGCCCCAGCACGGTGGGGGCGATGCCGACGTTCAGACCGGGCAGTTGCGCGAAGGTCGTCGCCGACCAGGAGCCGCCCGAGGCGAGGGCCACGCGGCCCGAGCCGAGCTGCTCGGTGTCGCCGATCGTGAACTCGCCGAGCTTGGGGGCGATGCCGCGATCGGAGAGCCCGCGCACCCAGTCCATCGACTTCACGAAGTCCGGGTCGTCGTAGCGGAACTTCTCCGCCCACGCCACCGGCTCGCCAAGCCGCCAGCCGGTCGTGGAGACGAAGGGGTTCCAGGTGGTCTGGCCGATGTAGTCCTCGGTGCCGAGGTTGCCCACACCGTAGGTCGCGACCTTGGTCTTGTCGAAGCCCTCCTCGTCGCCGCGCACACCGTTCTCGTCGATGGTCAGGTGGGTGACGATCTCGTCGAAGGTGCCGCCGTCGTCGGGGTTCCAGGTCATCGAGGCGATGTCGTCGGCCGTGTAGCCGGCCGCCGTGGCCATGTCCTCGTTGTAGTAGATGGCGCTGGCAGCCCAGTCGAGCGGCAGCGCGTACTGCTTCTTGTCGGTGTACTGCCAGTTCTTCACCCCCACGTTGAACACGTCGAGGTCGTAGTCGCTCTCGGCGATGTAGTCGTCGAGCGGTTCGAGCTGGCCCTGTTTGGCGTAGGCGTCGAAGAACTGCACGCTGTTCTGGAAGGCGTCGGGCGCGTTGCCCGCGACGAAGCCGGCGGTGAGCTTGGTGAAGTAGTCGTCGACGCCGAACTGCGAGATGTTCACGGTGACGCCGGGGTTCTCCTTTTCGAAGCCGGGCAGGCACTCCTTGTAGGAGACGGCCTGCTTCTCGTCCCAGGTCCACCAGTTGACGGTGCCGGAGGCGTCCCCTCCTCCGCCGCTCCCCCCGGCCGAGCAGGCGACGAGCGGAGCGGCCAGGGCGAGCACGGCCAGGGCGGGGATCAGTTTTCTTCTTCTCATGGTTCCTCTTCGATCATGATGGCGCGGATGGGTCAGGCCGCACCGAACGTCGCGGCGAGCACCCGGAGGGCTCCCGCGAGGTCGTTCGATCCGCCTGCGTCGTGGCCGTTGAACGGCCAGGTGACGATGTGACGTTCGGCCGCCCACGCGTTGTGGGCGGCGAACACGGTTGTGGGAGGGGTGATGTCGTCCATCAGCCCGGCCGAGAACCATGAGGGCACCCGGGCACGGGTGGCGAAGTTCACGGCGTCGACGTACGCGAGTGTGCGCTGTACGGCGGGTTCGAGATCGCGCGCCCGGCTGAGCAGGTCGGCGAACTCGCGATAGGGGTAGCTGTCGATCGAGCGGATGGCGCGGGGCAGGTCGCTGAGGAACGGCGCCTGCGCGAGCACTGCGCCGACTCCCCCGGCCAGCACGCCCGCCGCGATCGCGATCCCGGCGCCCTGGCTGTTGCCGACCACCGCCACCCGGTCGGCGTCGACCTCGGGCAGCGAGCGCACGGCGTCGACGGCACGGACGGCGTCGGCGAACACGCGCCGGTAGTAGTAGGCCCGCGGGTCGGTGACACCCCGGGTGAGGAAGCCCGAGGGGGCGATCGGCTCGAAGCCGGGATCCGGCGTGCCGCCGTCGCCCTGCCCGCGCGTGTCCATCACGAGGTGGGCGTAGCCGGCGGTGGAGAACAGCAGGTCGTCGATGGCCGCACCCCGCCCGGCGCCGTAGCCGGTGAAGTGCACGACCGCGGGCAGGGGGCGCTCCCGCACGCGCGGCAGCCGCAGCCAGGCGCGCACCGGGTGCCCGCCGTAGCCGGGGAAGGTCAGGTCGACGACGTCGACTCCCACCAGCCCGGTGTCGACGGGACGCCGGGTGACGGACCCGGGGGCGGATCGCGCCTCCCGCACGGTCTCTGCCCAGAACTCGTCGAAGTCGTGGGGAACCTCCTGGCTGCTGCGGTACTGCAGCAGCAGCTCCAGCGCGCCGTCGACGATCATCGGCGAGCGCCGAGGAGGTCGGAGAGGTCGAGCGCGGTCTCGTCGTCGTTCAGCGCGGCCCGCACCCGGGCGTTCCCCAGCTCCACCTCGACCGCGTGGGGCGACGAGCCCGCCCGCCGCCGCACGACCACCTCGACGGGCACGCCGCCCTCCCAGCGCAGATCGACCTCGAGCGCGCCGGGCAGCCGGGCGCCGAGCAGTTCGCCCCGGCTCCACGACGCGGGAAGCGCGGGAAGCAGGCGGATCGCGCCCTCGCGGGTGCCGAGCACCATTTCGCGCAGGGCCGCGGCGAAGCCGTAGTTGCCGTCGATCTGGAACGGCGGATGGGTGGAGAACAGATTCGGCAGCAGTCCGCCCCACTCCGAGCCGTCGACCGGCGCGAGCCGGCGGTGGTCCCGCTCGAACGGGGCGCTCGCCTCCCGCAGCAGGGCGAGCGCGGTCTCGCCGTCGCCGAGGCGCGCGCGCAGCGCGATCTTCCACGCCCACGACCAGCCCATGGCGCCGGGGCCGCGCCGATCGAGGGTGGCGACGGCCGCCCGCGCGAGGTGCGGCGTCTCCGTGCGGTCGATGAGCCCGAGCGGGTAGACGGCGACCATCTGCGACATGTGGCGGTGGTCGGGATCGACCTCCTCGAGGTCGGCGCCCCATTCGCGCAGCCGCCCGTCGGCCGTGGAACCGAAGTCGACCAGCCGGGGCAGCGCCTCGTCGATCTCGGCGAGCACCGGGTGCTCGAGCGCCAGCACCGACGCGGCGCTCCGCACCCGGAGGAGGAGGGCGCGGATCAGCGCCGTGTCCATGGTCGCCGACTGTGCGAGCGATTCGGGATGGCCGTCCGGCCCACGGAAGAGGTTCTCGGGCGATGTCGACGGTATCGTCCGCAGCCCGCCTGATACGTCGTCGACGAGCCAGTCGAGGGCGAATTCGGCGGCGCCGAGGAGAATCGGCCAGCCGCGATCCCGCAGGAAGACCTCGTCGAGCGAATACGACCAGTGCTGCCACACGTGGTCGCTCAGCCAGATCCCGCCCATCATCCAGATGGCCCAGGAGGGGTTGCCGTGTCCGGCGCCGACGGGCAGCGAGTAGCCCCACATGTCGGTGTTGTGGTGGGCCACCCAGCCCCGGGCGCCGTAGAGGCGGCGGGCGGTCTCCGCACCGGAGAGCGAGAGCCTCTCGATCAGATCGATCAGCGGGGTGTGGCACTCGGCGAGGCCGCTCGACTCCGCCGCCCAGTAGTTCATCTGGGTGTTGATGTTGATGGTGTAGTTCGACGACCACGGCGGTCGCAGCTGGTCGTTCCAGATGCCCTGCAGGTTCGCGGGAGGCGAGCCGGGGCGCGACGCCGCGACGAGCAGGTAGCGGCCGAACCGGTGCAGCACCGTCGCGACGAGGGCGTCGTCGGTTCCCCGCAGCACGGCCTCGGCGATGCCGTGCAGCCCGCCCCGTGGCCCCCCGATACTCAGGGTGGACGCGCCGAGAAGCCGCCGCACATCGCGACGGTGGGCGTCGAGCAGATCACGGGGCGACTCGGCCACAGCCCGCTCGGCCAGCTGCCGCACCTCGTCGATGGTCTCGCCGCGTCGAGCGGCGGTGAGCGAACCGGTGGGTGCACCCTGCCACCAGCGGCGGCCGTTGCTGTCGGTCGCGACGGCGATCAGCACACGCCGCGCCCCCGTGATGCGGATGCCGGCGCCGTCGGACACCGCGACCCCGTCGCTGCGCACCGCCGTTGCCAGCACCCCGTAGGGGTCGTAGTCCCCCGCGTCCGCTCCGCCGTAGACGAGCGGTTCCGCCACCTGCTCCTCGTGCAGTGGTGCCCCGTCGGTCGGGATGCGGACGCCGATCGCCACGGAGGCCCGCCCCTCGTCTGCGGCGGCCCCCGCCGACACGCGGTCGAGCTCGAGCGGTGTGGCGGTGCCCACCTCGAGGTCGAGCGGGGCGTCCGACGCGATGTGGACGAACACGCAGCCGGCGGGCGCCGAGGCCCACACGGTGCGGACGACCCGCGCCCCGATCGCACCGACGCTCTCGCGCACAACGGCGTCGTCGAGGTCGAGCTCGCGGGAGTACGGGGAGCCGTCGACGTCCGCCGCGCTCTCGCGCACCACCAGCTCTCCGAAGGGCAGGAACTCCTGGCTCCACGGACCCTCGAATGCGTACAGCAGCCGCTCCGCCTCGCGGTAGTCGCCGCCGTCGATGGCCGCACGCACCGCCGCGAGGCGTTCGGGGCCGGCACCCTGGGCGACGAGGGCGTCGAGCGCGTTCCCGGCCGCCGAGGGCGATCCCGACCAGACGGACGAGTCGTTCAGCTGCAGCCGCGTCCCACCGCGGCCGCCGAAGACCATCGCTCCGGTGCGGCCGTTGCCGATCGGAGCGGCCTCCACCCAGTCGACCGCGGGCGACGACCAGCCGAGCCGGAGCGCCTCGGGTCGGGGCGTGGTGTCGAGTTCGAGATCGCCGATCATTTGAGTCCCGTGAATCCGATCGAGTTCACGATGCGCTTGCCGAACACCATGAACAGGATCAGCATCGGCAGCGCCGCGACGAGCGTGGCCGCCATCAGCCCCGCCCAGTCGGGCGACGCCTGCGGCGACGACTGCTTGAATACGGCCAGCGCCAGTGTGAGCGGGCGCACGGAGTCGTCGCTCGTGACGAGGAGCGGCCAGAAGTAGTCGTTCCACGCCGTGATGAAGCCGAGGATCGAGAGGGTGATGATCGGGCCCGAGGTCATCGGAAGGGTGATCTGGAAGAGCACGCGGAGCCGCCCGGCACCGTCGATCAGGGCCGCCTCCTCGATCTCCTCGCTCAGTCCGAGCATGAACTGCCGGAGGAAGAAGATGTTGAATGCCGAGAAGAGCGCGCCGGGCAGGATCATGCCGGCGAAGCTGTTGAGCAGTCCGAGGTCTTTGACCAGCACGAAGTTCGGCAGCAGGGTCAGGATGCCCGGCACCATCAGCGCCGCGAGGAAGAGGGAGAACATCAGCTCCCGTCCCTTCCAGCGCAGCCGAGCGAAGGCGTAGGCCGCGATCGTGGAGAAGAACACGATCGCCAGCGTCGAGACGGTGGCGTAGACGATCGAGTTCACCAGGAAGTGCAGGATCTCGATGGACGCGCCGGATCCGCCCTCCGCGAGCGACTGCTCCGGGCTCGCGATGCCGAGCACCCGGGCGAAGGCACCCCAGGTGAAGTCGACCGGCAGCAGCGAGCCGGGGTCGCGGATGAGGGAGTAGTTGTTCGAGAACGCGGTGCGCAGCATCCAGTAGAACGGGAAGATCGTCACAAGGAGCACGATCCCGATGTAGAGCCAGGCGAGGGCGCGGCCCGGGCCGAAGCGGGAGAGGCTGCGTCCTCGTGGTGCGCGGGCGGGTGCGGCCTCAGGCCGGCCGAGAGCGGTTGTCGTCATCGTCGGCTCCTCATCAGTTGGTGTCGGATTCGCTGGCGCGCATGAGGCGCATCTGCAGGAAGGTGATGATGATGAGCATCGCGAACAGGGCGAGCGACATCGTCGCGCCGTAGCCGAAGTCGAACTGGCCGAAGGCCTTGTCGTAGATGTACATCTGCAGCACGTTCGACGCGTTCGCCGGTCCGCCCTTGGTGGTGACGGCGACGATGTCGAAGACCTGGAACGAGCCGATCACGGTGAGCACGAGCACCATCGCGAGGATGGGCCGGAGAAGCGGAAGCGTCAACCGCCGGAACATCTGCACCTCGCTCGCGCCGTCGATGCGTCCCGCCTCGTAGATCGACGGCGGTATCGTCTGCAGCCCGGCGAACACGATGATCGCGTTGTAGCCCATCGACTTCCAGACGCTGATCATGGCGATGGAGGGGATCGCCCACGCCCGCGACCCGAGGAACATGACCGGCTCGCCGGTGAGGCCCTCGATCAGCATGTTGACCACGCCGAGCTGGGAGTCGAGCATCCACGACCAGGTGGTGGCCGCCACGACCCCGGAGATGAGGAAGGGGAGGATGATCAGGCCGCGCACCACCGTCGACGACGTGAGCCGGTGCAGCACCACCGCGGTGGCGACGGAGATGGTCATGCCGATCACGACCGAGAGCAGCACGAAGTAGACCGTGACCCCGAGCGACGACCAGAAGACCTGGTCGCCGAGGAGCCGGGTGATGTTCTCCAGGCCCGTCCATTTCGGCGGGGTGAGCACCGTGAAGTCGGTGAAGCTGAGGTAGATGCCCCGCACCGTCGGGAAGGCCACGAACACCAGGAACCCCACCAGCGCGGGGGTGATGAGGATCCAGGCGAGTCGCCCGTCGTTGCGGTGCGCCGGCGAGTGCGAATTGATCGCACCCCGCTGCCGGATACCGGCCTTCTGCACGGCACGGGTGCCGCGTGAAGCTGTAATCGCCATTGATCTTGCCCATCTCATTTGTCGTGCAGGAGTTGCGGAGTCAGCATAATTAGCAATAATTGATGCTGTCAAATAATTCTTTGAAGAGGGACGACATGAGCCACGACCACCCCCGCATCCACCACCTTCGCGCTGCCGGCGTGTCCCTGGTACTCGATCTGTCGCGGGACGCTCCGGCCGTGCTGCACTGGGGAGGCGACCTCGGCCCCCTGCCGGAGAGCGCCCTCGAGTCGCTCCGGCTCACCGCGCAGACGGCTCTGCTCCACAATGCCCCCGACCTCGCACGACGCTTCCCGCTGCTGCCGGGCGAACGCCACGACTGGCTCGGGGTCCCCGGGCTGAGTGGGCACCGCGCCGGCGGAGCGACGACCCCGCGGCCCGTGCTCGTCGACGTCGTCGCCGGTGGGCACGGCGGCGGAGGCGGCGTGGTCGAGCTGCATTACGACGATGCCGTGAGCGCCCTCGAGATCGTGCAGCGGATCTCCCTGGAACCGAGCGGGCTCGTCGGCGTGGAACTGTCGCTGCGGTCGACCGCGGCGGCGGACGCGGCGCCGTACGACCTCGGGTCGCTGGTGGCCCAGTTCCCCCTCCCCGCGAGCGCGACCGAGATCCTGGACTTCACCGGCAAGTGGAGCAGGGAGCGCGAGCCGCAGCGCACGCCCGTCCGTGACGGGCTGCACGCCCGCGAGGTGCGCCGGGGCAAGCCGGGCGTCGACTCCCCCTACGTGATGGCCGTGGGCACGCCGGGTTTCGGCGCTCGGAACGGGGAGGTCTGGGCGATGCACGTCGCCTGGAGCGGCGACCAGCGCTGGTTCGTGGAACGGCTTCCCGAGGGCGCGGGCGGCGCCTCGGCCGTGCTGGGCGGCGGGGAACTGGTGCGCGCCGGCGAGATCCGGCTCGGTCCGGGCGAGAGCTACGCGAGCCCCCGCGTGCTGTTCGCCTGGTCGGACCACGGTCTCGACGGCGTCGCCGACCGCTTCCACGACCTGGTGCGCGCCAACCGTCGTCGCAGTGGCGCCCAGCCGCTCGTTCTGAACACCTGGGAGGCCGTGTACTTCGATCACGATCTCCCTCGCCTGCTCGACCTCGTCGACCGCGCCGCCTCGATCGGCGTGGAGCGCATCGTGCTCGACGACGGCTGGTTCCGCGGCCGCCGCAACGACGGGGCCGGCCTCGGCGACTGGCAGATCGACGAGGGTGTCTGGCCCGACGGCCTCGCTCCGCTCGCCGACCGCGTGCGCGAGCACGGTATGCAGTTCGGCCTCTGGTTCGAACCCGAGATGGTCAACCTCGACTCCGACCTCGCCCGCGAGCACCCCGAGTGGGTGCTCGGGCCGTCCGTCGGACTCGGGACCCCCAGCCGTCACCAGTACGTGCTCGATATCGCCCAGCCGGAGGTCTTCGCCTACCTGCTCGAGGCGATCTCCACGCTGGTGGAGGCCTACAGCATCGACTTCCTCAAATGGGACCACAACCGCGATCTCGTCGAAGCGGTGCGCAGGACCGATCGGGATGCGCCCGCTGTGCACGTGCAGACCCTCGCCTTCTATGCTCTGCTCGACGAACTGCGCGGCCGGTTCCCGGGACTCGAGATCGAGTCCTGCGCCTCGGGCGGCGGCCGCGTCGACCTGGGCGTCGTCTCGCGCACCGACCGGGTCTGGGCGTCGGACTGCAACGACCCGATCGAGCGCCAGCGCATCCAGCGCTGGTCGGAACTGCTGCTGCCCCCCGAACTGCTCGGCTCCCACGTCGGCGCCGAGCGCTCCCACACCACGCAGCGCTCGGCCGACCTCCCGTTCCGTCTCGCGACGGCGCTCTTCGCCTCGGCCGGCATCGAATGGGACATCAGCCGGTGCACCGAGGAGGAGCTCGAATCACTGCGGCGCTGGGGCGGGCTCTACCGCGAGGTGCGGGATCTCGTGGCCACGGGGCGCCGGGTGCACGCCGACCTGCCCGACGCGGAGACGCTGCTGCACGGCAGCGTGGCCCCCGACGGCTCGAGGGCGCTGTACGCGTGGGCGCGCCTCGCGACGTCGGCGGCCGGCCAGTCGGGCCGGGTGAGACTCCCGGGCCTCGACCCCACGGCCTCCTACCGTGTGACGGTGCGCGACGAGATCGGGCTGCCCGCCCTCCACCAGGGCGGGGGGCCCGCCTGGTTCGACGAGGCGCTCGCGAACGGGATCGAACTCCCGGGCGCCGTTCTCGCGGTGACCGGTGTGCCCCTGCCGACGCTCGCCCCGGCGCAGGCGGTTATCCTCGACGTCGTGCGTACAGTGACAGACGGGGACACCGCGTGACCGGCCTGCGGCTCGGCAGCCAGACCGCCGAGCCGCTGCGCGTGCTGCGGGCCGCGTCCCCCGCGGCGGTGGACGTGTTCACCAGTCTCCTGACCCGCGGACCGCTCTCCCGCACCGATGTCGCGCGATCCACCGGGCTGTCGCAGGCGGCCGTGACCAAGGCGGTCGCGCCGATGATCGCGGCGGGCCTCATCGCCGACCACGACGAGGCGCCGCGCGGACCGCGCGGGCGTCCGGCGAACCCCATCAAGGTGGTGCCCGAGGCCCTCATCGTGCTCGGCATCAAGGTGAACCCCGGGGAGATCATCGGCGTGGCCACCGATCTCTCGGCCCAGCTCCTGGTGACCGCGCACCAGCGGGTCGAGTCCCGCGTCGACTCGGTGGTCGACGGGATCGCCGACGTCGCCGACCGGCTGTGCGATCTGCTCGGCGACCGACGCGAGAGACTGGCGGGCGTCTGCGTCTCCGTCTCCGGCGATGTCGACACCCAGCACGGGATCGTGCGCGAGTCGGCACTGCTGGGCTGGACGGGAGAGGATCTCGGGGCCGAGCTGCACCGGCGCCTCGGCATCCCCGTGCTCGTCGAGAACGACGTTCGCGCCCTCACCATCGCCGAGCACTGGTTCGGCGTCGGAGTGGGAACACGCTCCTTCGCCATCGTCACGATCGGGAGCGGCATCGGCTGCGGCCTGCACGTGAACGGCGACGTCGTCGAGGGCGCCTTCGGCGTGGCGGGCGAGATCGGCCATCTGCCCCTCACCTCCGAGCGCTACATCTGCACCTGCGGCCGCCGGGGGTGCGTCGAGGCGGTCGCCTCGACGGGCGCCATCGTGCGGGCCGTCGCCGAGTCGGGGTCGCACTCCGTCGACACCTTCGCAGATGCCGTCGCGCTCGCCCACGACGGCGACGAGGGAGCGGTCGCGGCATTCGACCTCGCCGGAACGGTGATCGGCACGGCCATCGCGACCGTCGCCAACCTCACCGGGCCGGAGATCGTGCTCATCACCGGCGAGGCGGTCTCCGACTACGACCTCTACGACCAGCGGCTGCGCGCCGCCTTCGACGCGCACGCCTTCGGTGCCGCGGGCCACTGCCGCATCGTGCTGCGCCCGCACGCCTTCGAGGACTGGGCGCGGGGCGCCGCGGCCGCCGCACTCCGCGGCATCGTCACCCGGGGCTACCCGGGATAGCCGTCGAGCGTCGCGCCCGGTAGTGCCTGTTGCGCACGCTGAGGATGACGCCGCCGATCGTCGCGGCGATCAGCGAGCCGGCGAGCACGCCCACCTTGACGTGCGCGTCGGACTCGCTGCCCGCTCCGAAGGACAGCTCCCCCACGAGCAGCGACACGGTGAAGCCGATCCCCGCCACGAAGGCCATGCCCACCATGTCGACCCAGCGGATCGACGGGTCGAGCCGGAGCCCCGGGATGCGGGTGACCACGAAGGTGGTGGCGGTGATGCCGATCGCCTTGCCGAGCACGAGGCCCGCGACGATGCCGAGCGCGATGGTGTCCTGGAACGACTCGGCCAGACCGCTGAGCCCGCCGACCGTGACGCCCGCCGAGAAGAAGGCGAACAGCGGCACGGCCACGGCGGTGGAGACCACGCTCCAGCGGTCGGCGAAGTGCGCGGCGAGGCCGTCGTAGAGGGGACGCCCCGAACTGTCACTGCCCACTTCCACGCGGGCGCGCTTCGTGGCGACGACCGGCACCAGGAAGCCGAGCAGCACGCCGGCCACCGTGGCATGGATCCCCGAGGCGTGCACCAGCGCCCAGGCGGCGACGCCGAGCGGGATCAGGATCCACCACGCCCGCACCCCGCGCTGCACGGCGATCCCGAAGAGCCCGAGCGGCACGACCGCGAGCGCCAGCGGCAGCACGGCGATGTCGTCGGTGTAGAAGATCGCGATGATCGAGATGGCGAGCAGGTCGTCGACGACGGCGAGCGTGAGCAGGAAGGTGCGCAGCGCGGGAGGGAGGTGCCTGCCGACGACGGCGATCACCGCCACGGCGAAGGCGATGTCGGTGGCCGCGGGGATCGCCCAGCCCTGCAGGGCGTCGGCGCCCGCGCCCAGATTGACGCCCACGTAGATGAGTGCGGGAACCGCGACTCCCCCGGCCGCCGCCGTGATCGGCAGGATCGCCGTGCGGATGCTGCGCAGCTTTCCCGCGACGAACTCCTCCTTGAGCTCGAGCCCGACCACGAAGAAGAAGATCGCCAGCAGGCCGTCCGCCGCCCAGGCACCGACGCTGAGGTTCAGGTGCAGCGCCTCCGGCCCGAAACGCACGTCGCGCAGCGCGGTGTAGAAGCCGGCCGCCCCCGTGTTGGCCAGGACGAGCGCCAGCACGGTGGCGCCCAGCAGCAGGGCACCGCCGACGGTGTCCTTGCCGAGGGTCTGGTGGATACCGCGCCAGATCGAGTGGGGCGCCTGGTCGGCGGGCAGCCGGGCGGGGTGGTCGTCAGCTATGGGGTGTCTTCCGTCGAAAGCGGATGCGCGGGGTCGCCCCCGCGCGCTCGTCGCGCCGAATCTACCAGTCGCGCGAACCCCGCGCCGAGACTCCCTAGCCGACGAGCAGCTCCCGGGAGGGCTCGGCGCGAAGCGCCGCATCCGCTGGGATGATCTCGTCGTCGACGGCCCGCAGGCGTCTCGTGAGATGGCGGATCGCCGCGGCCGCGGTTGTGCCCTGCGCCGCGATGCTGACGCTCACGAAACAGCCCGCCGGGACATCGAGCACCTGCCACGGAAGCTCGAACCACCCGAATCCGTCGAGGTAGTTCGGTGCGATGCCGCGGGTGAGCGGCTTGGCCTCGTGCTGGGCCCACATGCTGCGGAAGTCCTGGTCGCGCACCGCCAGGGTGCCCACGATGTCACGCATGCGGGGATCGTCCGGATCGCCGTGGAAGCGCAGTGCGGCGATCGTGGCGCGGGCGGTGGCCCGCCACAGCTCGCTCGACCGGTTCTTCGCGTCCGAGGCGAACAGCATGAGCACCATGTTGTTGCCGGGCACGCAGCGCTCGGGGGACAGCAGCGTCGTGAGAGCGTTCACGTGGAGGATGTCGAGGTTGCGGTCGAAGACGTAGGCGGGGGTCTCGGTGATCTGGTCGAGCAGCCGACGAACCGAGAGGCTCACGGTCGGGGCGGCGCCGATCCCGACCACCGCGCGCGGTGCGGGGTAGGCGAGACGGTAGAGGTAGGCGCGTCCGTCGTCGTCGAGCCTCAGCGCCCGCGAGAGGGAGGCCAGCACCTGGTCGGAGATCTGGTTGTAGCGGCCCTGCTCGATCCGCACGTAGTACTCGGGGCTGATGCCGGCGAGGTTCGCGACCTCTTCGCGGCGGAGTCCCGCGACCCGGCGTTTCGGGTCGTGCGGATACCCGATGTCCTCGGGCTTCAACATCACGCGGCGGGCGCGGAGGAATTCGGCGAGCGCTGCTCTGGTGTCTGGCATCCCGTTCCTTCCGCCGTGCGGGTGCGGAACCGCTCTGGCGGCGCCGTCGTCGCCCGGTCGAACTTGCGTCGACGGCGACACGTCTGCGACTCTTCCGGGATGACGTTGACACCAAGCCAATCCCACGTGCTCGGCGCGTCACCATGCAGAAAGCATGCAGAACTTACGAGAATCGCGCCGTGAGCGGGTCGACGCCGCTCGCGGAGCAGCTCAGGAGCCTCCGGATCTCCGCGGGACTCACCCTGGAGAGCCTCGCGGAGCGGTCCGGCGTCAGCGCGCGCACCATCAGCGACATCGAGCGCGGGATCAGCCTCGCACCCCACCGTCGCACCGTCGACGAGCTGGCGCGGGGCCTCGGTCTCTCGGACTCCGCCCGGGACGACTTCCTGCGCACCGCGCGCGTGCGGCGACGTGTCACCGACAACCCGCGCCGGGCATCCGCTTCGGCGCCGCACCGCGTCTCCGACTTCACGGGTCGCGAGCGGGAGATCGCGCAGATCACGGCGGCCCTCGGCACGCCGGGCCCGGTTGCCGCGTCGAGCGTGATCATCTCGGGGTCGCCCGGCCTGGGCAAGACCACCAGTGCGATCGAAGCGCTGAGCCGGGTGCAGGGCACCTGGCCGACGCTGCTCTTCGTCGACCTCGACGGCCTGAGCCCGGACCCGCTGACGCCCCTCGAGATCATGCGCGACCTGCTCAGGCAGCTGCCGGCGCTCGGCGAGATGGTGCCCCCGTCGTTCGACGAAGCCGTGCGCCTCTGGCGCATCGCGACCGCCGACGACCCTCCCGCCGTGCTGCTCGACAACGCGGCGAGCGAGTCGCAGATCCGCCCCGTGCTCGCGATGGACCCCCGCGGCGTCGTCGTCGTCACCTCCCGGCGCAGCCTCGCCGGGCTGGAAGGTGCCGCACGCGTGGTGTTCGGACCGCTGGACGGCGACGACAGCATGCTTCTGCTCGAGCGGCTCATTCCCGGCGACCAGTGGGACGCCACCGACCTGCGCGAGCTCGCCGCCCTCTGCGACAACGTGCCGCTCGCACTGCGCATCGCCGGCAACCGCGTCGCGAGCCGCCCGTCGTGGACCGCCGCCGACTTCGTGAACCGGATGCGGGCCGCCGAGAACCGACTCCGTCTGCTGGTGGCCGGCGATCTCGCCGTCGAGACCGCGTTCGCCCTGTCGTACGACGATCTCGATGCGCAGACCGCGCTGCTGTTCGGCGTGCTCTCGGTCATCGACGGCGCGAACTTCGACGCCCGCATCGCGGCCGCGGCACTGGGAGCCGACGTTCTCGACACCGAGACCCGGCTCGACGAGCTCACCGACCTCGGGCTGCTCGAGGCGCGCGGCGGCAACCGCTACCGGCTCCACGACCTGCTGCGCCTGTACGCGTCGACGCGGCTCCGCGACGACCACGGCCCGGCCGTGGTCGTCGAGCACCAGGCCCGTCTCCGGCACTGGCTGCTCGGCAGCCTGGAGCGGGCGGGGTCGTGGTTCGAGCCCGCCCGCACGCCCGAGGTCACGGCGGGCGCGGGAATCGCCTTCCCCGACCCCGCCACCGCCACCGCCTGGATCCGACTGGAGGAGCCGCACTGGTGGCCGGCCATGCGGTCCGCCGCCGCTGCCGGGGAGGACATCCTCGTCGTCGACGTCGCCGACGCCCTCCACTGGTTCTCGGAGCTGTGGACCGACCGCGGCGGATGGACCGAGTTCTTCACCCTCGCGGTGGAGTCTGCGCGAGTGCTCGGGGACCCGCGTCTCGAGGCGATGCACCTGGGCTATGTGGTGTGGTCGGTGATCATCGAGAGCGGCGACATGGAGCACGCGCTGGAGGTGTCGCACCGCGCGCTGCAGGCAGCGGAGCTGGCACACGACCACGAGCAGCTGGGCTGGTCGCACTTCTACGCCGCGTGGTCGCTGCTCCGGCTCTCACGACTGGACGAGTGCGCCGCCGAGGCCCGCGAATCGATCGCCGAGTTCGGTCTCGCCGGCGAGGAGGAAGGCGCGCTCCAGGCGATGATCGTGCTGAGCCGGGTGCACACGGCTCGCGGAGACCACGAGATCGCGATCCGCGATCTCGCGGAGGTCATCGAACGGGCGGAGGGGGTCGTGGACCTGGTCCGGAGCATCGTGCCGCTCACCACCGTCGCCCTCGCCAGCCAGGACGTCTCGGTCAGCTATCTCGCCCTCGGACGCGTGGCCGACGCCATGCGGGCCGCCGAAACGGCCGTCTCCGCGGCGCGGCGGCTCAATTCCTCCACCCGCCTCTCGTCGTCATTGCGCCACCGGGCCCTCGCCCACCTCGCGACGGGCGAGAGGACTGCCGCGCGCGACGACGTCGCCGAGGCGCTCTCGCTGCTCGACTCGCGCAGCAAGGACGCGTTCCTCGTCGAACTGCGCACACAACTCGAGGAGATGCGCTCCAACCTGGCGGGCGGATCCGACCTCCCGGCATAGCCGGCCCCGGCGCGGCATGCCCGTCCTCCACGACCCAGCACCGACTTTGCGACAGGAATCGTGGAGGGCGGCTGACACCGAGGCATAGGGTGGAGCCTTCACCGGTTCGTCGAGGAAGGCCCCACCGTGCTCGCTGACGTCCTGATCGTGGTGTTCGGCCTCCTCTCGGCGGTGCTGGTCGGCTTCGCGAGCCGGCGCGTGCTCGACACCCCCGTCGGCTGGCCGCGCAGCATCGTCGTGGGGGTGCTGGTCTTCGTCTGCGGCCTGCCCTTCGGCCGCTGGGTGGCCGAGCAGGCCGGGATCGTCTCGGGCGACCGTTCCGATCTCGGGAGCTCCGCACTCGTCGCCTGGATCGTCGTGCTGCTCTCGATCGCCTGGGTGTTCGCCATCGGCGTCGCCCTGCTCGTCGCGCTCGAGCTGGTCTGGCCGACGGCGTCGCTGCGCAATCCCGTCGACACGGTTCGCGCCGCTCTGCGCCAGCGCAAGCGCACGCGGCGGTACGCGCAGATCCTCGCGATCGCGTCGCGGCGCGGCGTCGGCTGGGTCTTCCACGGCCACGCGCGCTCCGGCTCCGGGCACTCGACCCCCGCCGAGCGCGCGACGGCCATCGTCGACACCATCAACGAGTCGGGGGTCACCTTCGTCAAGCTCGGCCAGGTGCTCTCCACACGACGCGATCTCATTCCCGAGCCCTACCTCAGCGCCCTCGGGTCGCTGCAGTCCGCGGCGACCACCCTGCCGTGGTCCGTCGTCGGTCCGACCATCGAGGCCGAGCTCGGCCGCCCGATCACGGAGGTCTTCGCCTCCGTCTCGGAGACACCGCTCGCCGCCGCCTCGGTGGCCCAGGTGCACACCGCCGTGCTGCTCGACGGCACCCCCGTCGTGGTGAAGGTGCAGCGGCCCACCGCGCGCGCGCAGGTCGAGGCCGACGTCGACATCATCCTGCTGCTCGCCCAGCGCGCGGAGCGGCACTCCCTGCAGGCCCGCGAACTGCGCGCCGAGTCGGTGGCACGCGGCTTCACCACCACACTCCTCGCCGAGCTCGACTACCGCGTCGAGTACAGCAACACCGAGATGCTGCGCTCCACGCTGCAGGCGATCGAGGAGCACGCGCACGCCGACGACCTGCGCATCAGCGTGCCCCGGGTGTATCCGGCGGCGAGCACGCGGCGCATGCTCACCATGGACCTCGTCGACGGAACGCCCCTTAGTGCAGCGGATGCGCGCCTCGCGTCGATGACCGACGAGTCGCGCGACAGACTCGCCACCGGACTCATGAACGCGGTGCTCGAGCAGATCCTGGTCTACGGCGTCTTCCACGCCGACCTGCACCCCGGCAATGTGATCCTGAAAGACGACGGGAGCCTCGGGCTGATCGACTTCGGCGCCGTCGGCGTCATCGAGCGCAGCCAGCGCCACAACCTCTCCGCGCTGCTGCTCGCCGCCGCCTGCGAGGACGACATCGCCGCGACCGACGCGCTGATGCTCATCGTCGACGTGCCCGACGATGCCGACGTCGACGCCTTCCGCCACGACATCGGGGTGATGCTCACGACCGTGCAGCACCGCCGGGGCGGCGACGGCTCGATCTTCTCCCTGATGCTGGACGTGATCCGGCAGCACCACCTCGCGCTCCCCGCCACCCTCTCCTCGGCCTTCCGCAGCTTCGCCACGCTCGAGGGCTGCCTGCGGGTGCTCGTGCCCGACTTCGACATGGCCGAGCGCGCCCTCGCCCGCATGCCCGTTCTGACCCGGCGCATGCTGAGCATCACGCGGATGGCCGCCTCCGCGCAGGCCCAGTCCGCGGTGCTCGCCGCCTATGCGAGAAAACTGCCCCGCCGCCTCGAGTCGCTCGGGTCGCAGCTGGAGCGCGGCACCCTCGCGGTGCGGGTGCGCAGTTTCGCCGCCGACGACGACCAGTGGTTCGTGGGCGCGCTGGTCTCCGAGGTGCTCGGTGTGCTGGTCTCGATCACGGCCGTGGTGCTGGCCATCGTGCTCGTCGTCTCCGACTCCGGACCGCTGCTCGCCCCGCAGTTGAGCCTGTTCGACCTGCTCGGCGCGTTCGTCGGGTTCCTCGGCTTCCTGGGCATCCTGCGCACGGTGCGGCGCATCTTCATCCGCCGCCCGCGCGCCCGCTGACCGGCTAGCGCTCGAGCGACGCCCGCTCGCGCTCGCGCGACGCCGCGACCTCGCGCAGTGCCGTCACCCCCACCGACGCCACCCAGACCAGCCAGGGGAAGGTGGCGAACAGGGCGATACCCGAGCCGCCCGCGGAGAAGAAGGTCGCCTCGTTGGTGCCGGCGAACATGGTGGGCACGGCCGCGGCGTTGAGCACCGCGACCACGTAGGCGAGCACGCCGGTCCAGCGCGGGAGCGCCCCGGAGAGGAAGATCACGTGGCCGGACGCCGCCGCGACCAGGGCGGTGAGCACGCAGCCCATCGAGCCGAACATCTGCACGTGCCCCTCGATGAGCGCGCGAACCACGGAGGGATCGGACGCCGCACCGATCGAGTCCAGCGCCGAGCCGGCCTCCATGGCATCGCCGACGAGCGTCATGGCCACGAAGACCAGGCCGGCGCCGTAGGCGAGGTTGGCGATCCACTCCACATCGGGCCGGGTGAGGATCACGAGCTGGCGGAACCCGGCGAGGAAGACGATGAGGAACGCCATCAGGAAGGTGTCGACGAGGATCACCGAGAGAGTCGCCGTGCTCGCACCGGTCATGAACTCGACGAGGGCGTCGCCGTCGTCGAGCCGCGGGCGGCTGCCGACGAGGAACAGGTCGACCGACGACTCGACCAGGGTGAGAACCGCGACGACCAGTCCGGCGACCCCCGTCCACAGCCGCGGGTCGGGTGCCCGACGGATGAGCATGCGCTTCTGCGCGACGGCCGGGTGCGGTGTTGGATTAATCGTCACGGGGCAATTGACTCAGCAAGCGGCGACTTGCGCAAGTTCGTGCCAGAATCGCGAGGTGACGCATCCGCCGGCCGGCCCCTCCCCCGATCCGGTCTCCGCCGACGCCCCGCCGCTCGCCGGGCGGTCGGTCGCCAGCCAGCGCTGGTCGCACCTCGTGTTCCTGCACTGGCGGGTGGACGCGCGCGATGTCGCGCCGCTGCTCCCCGCCGGGCTGCGGCCCGACGAGTTCGACGGCTCCAGCTGGGTGGGGCTGATCCCCTTCGTGCTCGATCGCGCCACCGTCTTCGGCAGCCCGCCCGTGCCCTACTTCGGGTCGTTCGTGGAGGTGAACGTCCGGCTCTACGCCGTCGACGAGCTCGGGCGCCGTGGCGTCGTCTTCGTCACGCTCGACGCCTCCCGGCTGGCGGCGGTGCTCGCGGCCCGGGCGCTGTTCTCGCTGCCCTACGTGTGGTCGCGCACCCGCCTGGAGCGCGACGGAGACCGGTTCGCCTTCACCGCCCGGCGCCACCTCGACCATGGGCTCAGCTCGCGCATCGTCGCACGGACCACCCGGGTGCGGCTCGCCGACGACCCGCTCGCCGACTTCCTCACCGCGCGCTGGGCATTGTTCACGCGGGTACGCGGCCGCACCGTGCGCCTGCGCAACCATCACGAGCCGTGGCAGGTGTTCGAGGCGCAACTGCTCGAACTCGACGACCGCCTGCTCGGTGCCGCGGGATTCGCCTCGCTCGCCGGCCGCGCGCCGGACTCCGTGCTCTACTCGCCGGGTGTCACGACGCGCTTCGGATTCTGACCCCGCTCCGCGCCGTCCTCGCGCGACCGACCGCGTCCGGCGGCTCGCGCAAGCGTCCGGATGCGCGGGACAATCGCCGCGAAACAATTTCACACCGAGGCCCGGAGTTCTCGCTCCGGTCGCCGCTCCTCACCTAGGCTGGACGGAACGCCCGTCGACTTGGAAAGAGATCGCAGTGACCGCACCGCCGACCTCCGGATACTCGCGCCTGAACAACCGCTACCAGATCAACGCCCTCATCGGCAACGGCGGCATGGCGTCGGTCTACGAGGCGCACGACGAATTCCTCGGACGCGACGTGGCTCTCAAGCTGTTCGACGCGCCCGCCGCGGTGCTCACCGACGTGGCGAAGCAGGAGCAGGAGGTGCAGATCCTGGCCAAGCTCAACCACCACGCGCTCGTCACCCTGATGGACGCGGGCGTGGTGCCCGGTCCCGACCCCTCCGAGTCCCGGCGCTTCCTCGTGATGGAGCTGGTGCGCGGCTCCACCCTGAAGCAGCTCATCGCCCACAAGTCGCTGCCCGGCCGCGACATCGGGCACATCGGCGCCGACCTCGCCGAAGCGCTCAAGTACATCCATCACAACGGCGTGATCCATCGCGACATCAAACCGGGCAACGTGCTGATGGTGGACTATCTCGACGACTCGAGCGAGCGCCCGCGCGCCAAGCTCGCCGATTTCGGTATCGCCCGCCTCGCCGGCTGCGACGAGGAGACGCGGCCGGTCGCGGCCACCACCGGAACCGCCGCCTACCTCAGCCCGGAGCAGGCGCTCGGCGAGGTCGTCGGGCCCGCGTCCGACATCTACTCCCTCGGCCTGCTCCTGCTGGAGTGCTTCACCCGCACCACCGCGTTCCCCGGAACCGTGCTGGAGTCGGCCCTCGCGCGTCTCGAGCACGACCCCGTGATCCCGCACACACTGCCGCCGGGCTGGTACGAGATCCTGCGCGCCATGACCGAGCGGCACGCGGATGACCGCCCCGAGATCGACGAGGTCATCAAGACCCTCCAGGAACTCGCCCTGCAGGGCAGGTCCCGCCACAGCGTCGACACGGCGCCGCTCTCGACGAGCGAGACGGCGCGCATGCAGGCCGTGGAGCGCTACGACATCCTCGACACTCCCCCCGACGGAGCCTTCGACCGCATCACCGCGCTCGCCGCGAGGCTCTTCGACGCGCCCATCGCGATCGTGAGCATCGTCGACCACGACCGGATCTGGTTCAAGTCCCGCCGCGGCGTCGATGTCGACGAGGTCGAGCGGCTCGGCAGCCTCTCCACCTCGGCGATCCTGCACGACGAGCCCTGGGCGGTGACCGACACCCGCGCGGATCCGTCGACGATGACCAGCGCGGCCGTCGCCGGCGAGATGGGCATACGCTTCTATGTCGCCGTGCCCCTGCAGACGGTCGACGGCCACAACCTCGGAACGCTCTGCGTTCTCGACTACGACGCGAGACCCACCGTCACCGACGAGGAGATGCGCAACCTCGAGGATCTCGCGGCGATGGTGATGAGCGAGCTCGAGCTGCGGCTCGCGACCCGCAGGGCGCTCGACGGACAACACTGACGCTCGCTCAGAGTCGAGCGAGGGGAAGCGAAAAACCGGTTTCCCCGAAAATGTCCCCCAAGCGGGGCACCCCCATTTAGGGGGACGTTAATGCGCTTAACCCGCTCGCGCGGATTTTCGATCATTTTTCATTACGATGTGTTTTGTCCCCCATCCCGCGGAGTTCATCCGCACGCATGGGTATTCGCGCCTTACGACGAAAATGCTGATCAAATAGGAATTAGAAAGCGGATTCAGCGAGCTCGGACGCAACGTAGCGCTGCGCTACGGGTTACGAGCGCAGCTCGCACGCAGCACATCGCGCCGCTCGCCGTGTTTCAAATTGGTAAATTCTCGACCTATTGACAAGGCGTCCGGGCGAATGGCGTACTAGCTCCCGTAGTCGAAAGCCCTCCGCTTGACGAACCTCAACCCGATTTGGTTCCGAGCCCGGCGGGGGTGCCGGCGAACCGGGGACGAAGACGATCTGGGGGAGCTTTTTCGACGCGCTTACCCGCCCACTAGTGCAAGGACCCGAACCCGTGCGCAATTCCCTAGCGTTATTCGTCGACCTCCAAACCCAGTTCAGCTGGCAGTCCATCGTTGATCTCGTCACCCTGCTCCAGCCGTATTTCCCGCTCGCATTCGCCGGCGCCATCGTCTGGGCGCTCTGGCTGTACCGGGTGATCCTCTCGGCACGCGCCACGCCGATCGAGAGCGACTTCCGCACGACGACCTCGGTGATCGTGCCCTCGTACCACGAGGACCCCGACATCCTGATGCGCTGTCTCGACTCCTGGCGCGAGCAGAACCCGACGGAGATCATCATCGTCCTCGACGTGATGGACATCGAGGCCTACGACCGGGTGGTCGCCCTCGGCGACAAGCGGGTCACCCCGATCCTCTTCCACCACGTGGGCAAGCGGTCGGCTCTCGGTGTCGGCATCCGGCACGCGACCTCGGAGCTGCTCGTGCTCGCCGACTCCGACACCTCCTGGGAGCCCGGACTGCTCGAGAACGTGCAGAAGCCGTTCATCGACCCGGTGGTCGGCGGCGTCAGCACCCAGCAGAACGTCTACCAGCGCACCACGAGCATCTGGCGGCGGGTGGCCGACTGGCTGGTGAACCTGCGCTACCTCAACTACGTGCCAGCGATGGGAGCGGCCGGCGCCGTGCCCTGCCTCTCCGGACGCACCGCCGCCTACCGCCGCGCCGCCGTGATGCCCGTTCTCGACAACCTCGAGAACGAGTTCTTCCTCGGCAAGCGCTGCATCTCCGGCGACGACGGCCGTCTCACCTGGCTGGTGCTCGCCTCCGGCTTCAAGACGGTGCACCAGGAGTCGGCGAAGGCCCTCTCGATGTTCCCGTCGAGCTTCAGCGCGTTCGTGAAGCAGCGCGTGCGCTGGAGCCGCAACTCCTACCGCTGCTACCTCACTGCGATCGCCAAGGGCTGGTGGTGGCGCACGCCGTTCGTCACGAAGGTGACCGTGCTGCAGATCCTGCTCACCCCCGTGACCATGGGGATCACCGTCGCCTACCTGCTGTTCAGCCGCCTCGACTTCACCGCGGTGGGCATCACCGCCACCCTCGCCTGGCTGCTGATCACCCGCGGCATCCGCGGCTTCTCCCACCTCAAGCGTCACCCGCAGGAGATCCTGCTCCTCCCGGTGGTGGTTCTCGTCGTCATCTTCATCGCCCTCCCCGTGAAGGTCTACGCCTTCGTCACGATGAACAAGCAGGGCTGGCTCACCCGGCACGCCGACACCATCGGCGGCGACGGCCAGACCGCCCGCACCCTGGTGACGGCCGAGTCGGAACAGGCGCTGGCAGCATGAGGTACTCACGAGTCATCCCCGCCGCCGTGGCCGTCGGCCTCCTGTCGAGCCTGATGCTCCCAGCGGTCGCGTTCGCCGCGACGCCCGCCCCCACCCCCGTCGACGACACCGTCGAACCGACGGCCGCCGGATCCGACTACGCCGGCGACCCCGACGCGGAGGCGCTGCTCGTCGCTGGTGAGGAGCGCCGCATCGCCAGCGTGCGCGCCATCGCCAACGCCGCGGACTGGAGCGGTGCCGCGCACTACAAGCCCTACCGCCTCGCCACCGGCGGTCTCTACACGCTGGTGCTCGTGGAGCGGGAGGCCCCGTACACGATCGACGACCTGGTCAAGCTCGCACCGAAGACCTTCGCCAGGCAGCCGGACCGCTCCTACCTGCTGAGCGAGAACATCGTCGTCGACGAGGGCGCCACGCTCCTGCTGAAGCAGGACGACGGGCTGACCCTCCACCTCGCCTCGAACGACGACTCCTTCGTGTCGATCGTGACCCTCGGTGGATCGCTCACGATCGAGGGCACCCCCGATGAGCCCGCGACCGTGAGCAGCTGGGATCTGAACGACGGCAAGACCGACAGCGACACGACCGACGGGCGCGCCTTCATCCGCGTCGTCAGCGGCCACGCCGAGCTCGCCAACGCCACCTTCGACCACCTCGGCTTCTGGAGCGGCGGAACCGGCGGCGTCTCGCTGACGGGAACGGATGCTCTCGACATCGACACGGAGGATCTCGCCACGGGCAAGGACCAGCGGGAGGCCGCGATCGCGACCGACACCGCCGTGCCGGAGATCTACGGCAACGAGCTGCTGCCGGCGGAGGGAGAGGCGGAGGAGCTGCCCATCGACGCGGACCTCACCAGCTACAGCTACGTGTCGGCGACCATCCAGAACGTGGTCTTCAGCAACAACGCCTTCGGACTGTTCGTCACGAGCGCGGAGGGCGTGGTCATCCGCGACTCCGAAGTGAAGAACAGCCTCGTCGACGGCATCATCATGCACCGCTTCGTCACCAACAGCGAGATCACCCGCACCTCGTCGCACGACAACGAGAAGGACGGCTTCCGCCTCACCCGCGGCACCTCGGGAATCGTGCTCGACCGGCTCACGGCCAAGAAGAACGGCGCCAACGGGATCTCGCTGAACGGCAAGCCGCTCGCCGAGGGCCCGAGCGCCACCGGAACCTCCGTCGGCTCCTACGGCAACAACGAGGTCTCGAACAGCACCTCGTCGAACAACGGGCGCTACGGCATCGAAGTGCTCGGAGGCTCCAATGTGCAGATCGACAGCAACCAGGTGGACAACAACGTCATGGGCATCGTGATCGGTGCCGGGGCCGAGGGCGTCATCGTCAAGAACAACATGGTGGAGGAGAACGACAAGCAGGGCATCGCGCTCCGCACCGCCGGCACCGATGCCACCGTGCAGGGCAACACCGTGGTCGGCGGCGAGATCGGCATCTACGCCCGCGACGCGGGAGGCCGCTTCGAGCGCAACACCGTGGAGCGTGTGAGCAACCACGCGATCACGCTCATCGGCGACACCGGCGCATCGGTGATCAAGAAGAACACGGTCTCCGGAGCCGGGCCGAGCGCTATCGACGTCGCGCGGACCGACGCGTCGTCCGTGAGCGACAACGACACCGACGAGTGGCGCAGCACCAAGCCGCTCGGCGTCATCCTGCGGGGCATCTTCCAACCGCTCACGGTGATGTGGCTGCTGCTCGCCCTGCTGCTCGTCATCTCGGCGCTGTCGAGCATCGGCCGCAACCACAACGGGTTCCGGCACCCCTACGCCAGCCTCGCCCCACTCAGCAGTTACACGAAGGGCGTGATCGACCGGGAGAGCCTCGACTCGCTGACAGCGCGCGCCCAGACAGGAGCGCACTCATGAGCACGATGTCCCCCAAGAAACGCGTGGCCGCCGTCGTCGTCGCGGTGCTCGTCGCGGGCGCCTGCGCCGGAGCGATCTGGGCGGTGGCGAACCCGTCGACGCCCGTCGAATCGCCCTACGGCGAGCACGCCGGTCCCGTACCCGAGACCCCGGAACCCGAGGAGACCGAGGAGGTGGAGTCCGACGCTCCCCCGGCGTCCGCGGCCAGCTGCGACGCCAGCGACGCCACGGTGGCCGACGCCGACGAGCTCAGCGACGCCCTGGCCGCGGCGCAGCCCGGAACGGTGATCACCCTGGCACCCGGCTCCTATGTCGGGCACTTCGTGGCCACCACCTCGGGCACCGCCGAGGCGCCGATCGAACTGTGCGGTCCCGCCGACGCGGTGCTCGACGGTGACGGCACAGAGAAGGGTTACGTCTTCCACCTCGACGGCGCCCAGTACTGGCGTCTCACCGGCTTCACCGTCACCAACGGCCAGAAGGGGGTGATGGCCGACACGACCGTCGGCAGTGTCATCTCGGGCCTCACGGTGAACACCATCGGGGACGAGGCGATCCACCTGCGCAAGTTCAGCACCGACAACCAGGTGCTGGACAACACGATCAGCGACACCGGGCTGCGCAAGGAGAAGTTCGGCGAGGGTGTCTACATCGGAACAGCCGAGAGCAACTGGTGCGACATCAGCGACTGCGAACCCGACAACTCGGACCGCAACCTGATCGAGGGCAACCACATCAGCGCGACCTCGGCCGAGAGCATCGACCTCAAGGAGGGGACCTCCGACGGGATCGTGCGCGGCAACACCTTCGACGGCGCGGCCATCACCGGCGGCGACTCCTGGGTGGACGTCAAGGGCAACGGCTACATCATCGAGGACAACACCGGGACGAACTCCCCTCAGGACGGATTCCAGACCCACGAGATCCTCGACGGCTGGGGAACCCGCAATATCTTCCGAGGCAACACGGCCGCCGTCAACGGCCCCGGCGTCGGATACTCACTCACACCCGAGCGCGACAACGTCGTCGAGTGCAGCAATGCCGCTTCGGGCGCCGGGGAAGGGGTCACCAATGTGACCTGCTCCGGCTGACACAGCAGGCGGGCGCGAACCCGAATCTCGCGCCCGCCGTTTCACCCCTCTCCCGTACGAGAACACCACGCACACCCATCACGGAGGAATAATGTCTATCACGCTGCCCAACCCCACCCCCGCCCCGATCGTCGACCACCCGCGTCTCACGGTGATCGGAACCGGCTACCTCGGCGCAACGCACGCCATCTGCATGGCCGTGCTCGGCTACGAGGTGCTCGGCATCGACGTCGACCAGCGCAAGGTCGACGCCCTCACCGCCGGAATCGTGCCCTTCTTCGAGCCGGGCCTCACGGAGAAGCTGCGCGAGGCGCTCGACTCGGGCCGACTCGAGTTCAGCACCGACTTCGACAAGGCCGCCGAGTTCGGCGACGTGCACTTCATCTGCGTCGGAACACCGCAGGCGCCCGGCTCGGACGCCGCGGACATGCGCTACGTCGAGGCCGCCTTCACCGAACTGGCGAAGCGGATCGACCGCAAGGCGCTCCTCGTGGGCAAGTCGACCGTGCCGATCGGCACGGCCTCGCGCCTCACCGCGCTCGTGCACGAGATCTCGCCGCTCGGCGACGAGCTCGAACTCGCCTGGAACCCCGAGTTCCTGCGCGAGGGATTCGCGGTGGACGACACCCTGCACCCCGACCGGCTGGTCTTCGGCGTCTCGAGCGACTGGGCTCTGCGGCAGCTCTCGGCGGCATTCCAGCCGCTGCTGGACTCGCGTGTGCCGCTGGTCACCACCGACCTGGCCACCTCCGAGCTGGTGAAGGTCGCGGCGAACTCCTTCCTCGCCACGAAGATCTCCTTCATCAACGCGATGGCCGAGGTCTGCGAGGCGACCGGGGCGGACGTCAATCTGCTCGCCACCGCGCTCTCGCACGACAGCCGCATCGGAGGCCGCTTCCTCAAGCCCGGCCTCGGCTTCGGCGGCGGATGCCTGCCGAAGGACATCCGCGCCTTCGCCTACCGGGCCGAGGAACTGGGTGTCGGGCAGGCGGTCGCCTTCCTCCGCGAGGTCGACGGCATCAACAACCGCCGTCGCGTGCGCACCGTCGACCTGATCCGCGAGATGGTGGGCGGCGACCTGCAGGGCAAGCGGGTCGCGGCGCTCGGCGCGGCCTTCAAGCCGAACTCCGACGACGTTCGAGACGCCCCGGCGCTCGACGTGGCGCGGATGCTCTACCTGGAGGGCGCCGTCGTCACGGTCTACGACCCCGAGGCGAACGAGAACGCCCACCGCGCGTATCCCGACCTCAACTACGCGGACAGCATGGTCGCCGCCGTTGTGGACGCCGACGTCGTGGCGCTGCTCACCGAGTGGCAGGAGTTCACCGACGTGACGCCGGCCGACCTCGGCGCGCTGGTACGCCACCGCCGCCTGGTCGACGGCCGGCACGCGCTCGACGCGGACGCCTACACCGCGAACGGCTGGGAGTACCGCGCCCTGGGCCGGCCCGCCCACGCCAGCACGGTGGCGCTCCGCGTCGACTCGCGCGACGAGGTCGACGCCTAGCACACACCCGCGGGACAACGACGATGGCCTCCGCGGCGACGCGGGGGCCATCGCCCGTGCTGCAAGATAGACGAGGCGGACCGCGCCGGCTGAGAAGGGCGCACGACATGACCGCCGAATTGACGGATGAGGGCCTCGCCTTCGTGACGGACTACCACCTTGCGATCCTCTCGACCTTCGGCCGCACCGGGGACATCCACTCCGTGCCCGTGGGCTTCACCCTCGAGAACGGTGTGGTGCGGATCATCACGGGCGACGGCACCCAGAAGGTGCGCAACGTGGAGCGCGGCGGACACGCGACGGTCGCGCAGGTGGAGCGCGCCCGGTGGGTCACCTTCGTGGGCAGCGCCACCGTCAACCGGGATCCGGCCGCCGTTGCGCACGCGGTCGCGCTCTACTCCGCGCGCTACCGCCCGCCCCGGGAGAACCCCGCCCGCGTCGTCATCGAGATCGTCGTCGAGAAGGTGATGGGCTCCTCGACCATCCGGGCGCCTCGGGACTGACACCTCTCGCGCTTTGCCGGGGCCTCCTCGATAATCGTCTCAGAAGCATCCGTCCGCGACGGATTCGACAAGAGGGAGCACGACGATGGCAACGACGCTCAACCCGTATCTCAGTTTCCGCGACAGCGCGCGCGAGGCGATGACCCACTACCACTCCGTATTCGGCGGCGATCTCGCCATGAGCACCTACGGCGAATTCCACGCCAGCGAGGATCCCGCGGAGACCGACAAGATCATGCACGCCCAGCTCACCGGCGACAACGGGATCGTCCTGATGGGCTCCGACACCCCGAACAGCATGGACTACCAGTCGGGCACCAGCTTCTCCGTCTCGCTGAGCGGCGAAGACGACGTCGAGCTGCGCCGCTACTGGGACGCCTTGAGCGAGGGCGGCACGATCGCCATGCCTCTCGAGCAGGCGCCGTGGGGAGACAGCTTCGGGCAGTTCACCGACCGCTTCGGCGTGAACTGGCTGGTCAACATCACCGGCGCTGCGTCATAGCCGACTCCACCGTCGTCGCCCGCCTCCGCGCGGCGGGCTGTGTCTACGCGGAGGAGGAGGCCCGGCTGCTCGCGGAGAGCGCCGCGAGCGCCGACGAGCTCGAGTCGCTCGTGGCACGGCGGGTCTCCGGGATGCCCCTCGAACCGCTGGTCGGCTGGGCGGGATTCTCGGGGCAGCGCATCCGCGTGCGGCCCGGCGTGTTCGTTCCCCGCCGCCGCACCGAGCTGCTCGTCTCCGAGGCGCTCGCGCTGCTCGGGCCGGGCGACGTCGTCGTCGACCTGTGCTGCGGCTCCGGCGCGGTGGGCGCCGCGCTCCTCGCCGGACCTTCGCCGATCCGGCTCTACCTCTCCGACATCGACGAGGCGGCGACCGCCTGTGCATCACTCAACGTCGGAGGGCGCGCGGCGGTGCTCACCGGCGACCTCTTCGCCCCGCTGCCGGACGCGCTGCTCGGCCGAGTGGACGTGCTCGTGGCCAACGCCCCGTACGTTCCCACCGCGGCCATCGAGACCATGCCGCCCGAGGCGCGGCTGCACGAGGCGCGAGTCGCCCTCGACGGCGGAGACGACGGGCTCGACGTGCAGCGCCGGGTCGTCGCGGGCGCACCGCTGTGGCTCTCCCCCGGCGGCACCCTGCTGATCGAGACGAGCGAGCGCCAGGCCGCCGCGACGGCGCGACTGTTCCGGGCCGCCGGGCTGGCTCCGAGCGTGGTCCGATCGGAGGAGCTGGACGCCACCGTGGTCGCCGGCGGCTTCGCCTGATCCCCGTTCTACCGCCCGACGGGCGGAGCGGCCAGGACCGCGGCCGCGTGCGCCAGAGCGCTGCGCGCCTCGGGTGTCCACGGGGCACCCACGAACACGTGGAAGGCACCGGGATGGAACTGGAGCTGCACGTCTCCCCCGGCCGCGGCGATCCTCTCGGCCAGCAGCCGCGCATCCGCTGAGAAAAGATCGTGGCCACCCTGGTACACGGCCACCGGCGGGAGCGAGCCGAGGGTGGCGAACAGCGGACTGACCAGGGGCGAGCGGGGGTCGAGTCCACCGGCCCACCAGGTGCCCGCCGCGACCAGGCCGGCGGGCGCCAGCAGGTGGTCGAGGGGTTCCAGAGCGGCGATCGCCGGGTTGCCCATGGTGACGTCGAGCCAGGGCGAGAAGAGGAGCACGCCGGCCGGGGCGCGACGCCCGGAGTCGCGGTACCGCACCGCCTGCCCGAGCGCGAGACCGCCGCCGGCGGAGTCCCCGCCGAGGAAGACGCGTCCGCCGAACTCGTCGACCGCGTCGTCGTAGAGCCGGTCGAGCAGGGCGTAGGCCTCCTCGACGGTGTGCTCCGGTGCGAGCCCGTAGAGCGGCACGGTCACGCTCACCCCGCTGTCGCGGATGAGCGTGCCGATCAGGCGCCAGTGCACGGCGGTGATCGGATAGAGGTAGCAGCCGCCGTGCGTGTAGATCAGGTGGGCGCCGCTCGCCGGAGCGCCCGACCCGGCCCGGGGAGTGAGGCGCACGACGCGCCTGCCGTCCGCCGTTGTCTCCTCCACGGTCGCGATGCGGCGCAGCCTGCCCGGGATGCCGGCGGGCACCGTGCGCTCCTGCGCGAACCGCAGCGCGGTCTCCGCGCTCTCGGTCGTGGTCGGCAGCAGTCGCAGCAGGAAGCGCGTGAGCGCCATCGGGATCGACATGGTGCTCATCCTAGGCACAGCCGCCGGAATCGGCTCAGGAGATCAGGCCGGCCCAGACCAGGGCGGCGAGCACCGCGAGGTTCAGCACGACGCTCAGCCAGAAGGCGGCGAGGAAGCCGGTCTTCCTCGTCTTGTGGCGCAGCGTCTGCTGGGCCACGAGCGCTCCCGGCCATCCGCCGATCAGTCCGAGCAGGATGAGCGTGTTCTCCGGGGTGCGCCGCCGGCCCGCGCGGGCTGCCGACTTGTCCGCCGCGTAGACGGCGAAGGCCACGATGCTGGCCACCAGGTAGAAGCCGACGATCCAGAGCGCGAGTTCGACCATGCCCCGATGCTAGCCCGGCACAACCGGCGCTCCAGACGCGGCGGCTACTTCACCGATCCCGCGGTGAGCCCGCGTACGAAGAAGCGCTGCAGGGCGAAGAACACGATCAGCGGCACGATGATCGTGATGAACGACCCCGCGGCCACACCCTGCCAGCCCTCGCCGTACTGGCCGAGCAGGCTGTACAGGGCCTGCTGCAGCACCGGGTCCCGGTTGCCGATGAAGATGAAGGCCACCAGGTAGTCGTTCCAGACCCAGAGGAACTGGAAGATCGCGAACGACGCCAGCGCGGGCACGGACATCGGCACGATAAGCCGCCAGAAGATCATGAAATGACTGGCCCCGTCCACCCGGGCGGCCTCGATCAGCGCCACGGGCAGAGTGGCCATGTAATTGCGCAGGATGAAGATCGCCAGCGGCAGGGCGAAGGCCGAGTGCACGATCCACGCGGCGGGAAAGGTGCCGACGATCTGGATGCCGAGCGCGTTCTGGATGTTCACATAGCCCTGCAGGATCGGCACCAGTGCCACCTGGATCGGGACGACGAGGAGGCCGATGGTCGTGGCGAAGAACACCTCCTTGCCCTTGAAATCCATGAAGGTGAACGCGTAGGCGGCGAAGGCCGCGAACATGATCGGCAGCACGGTGGCCGGGATCGCCACGGCGATGCTGTTGAAGAAGTTCGTGCCGATGTCGAGGTTGACGAAGGCGTCGACGAAGTTCTGCAGGGTCCAGTCCTGCCCGAAGAAGTCGCCGAAGACCGTCCACCAGCCGGTGCTCGTGGCATCGACGCGGTAGCGGAAGCTGGTGACGAGCAGTCCGAACAGCGGGATCATCCAGAGCACGGCGAAGAAGAGCAGTACGAGGGAGAGGGTGATGCGCCGCTTCGGCTTCGTGGTGCGGATCGTCGTGCTCGTTGTGGGGGCGGGTGTGCTCGTCACCGGGGTGGGTGTCACTGTCGATGTCATCGGAGCGCCTCCTGGCGACGGTAGCTGCGGACCTGGTAGAAGATCACGGGGATGACCGCGATCAGCAGCACGGTGACGACCGCCGCCGCCTTGCCGGGGTTGCCGAAGTTGAAGAGCTGGTTGATGAACTCCATGCCGAGCACCGAGGTGCCGTATGCGCCGCCGGTCATCGCGTAGACGATGTCGAAGATCTTCATCACCGTGATGAGGATGGTGATGAAGACGGCGACCACCGTGGTCCAGATCTGCGGGACGATCACCTGGAAGAAGGCCTGCCGCTCGTTGGCGCCGTCGATGCGCGACGCCTCGATGGTCTCCTCGGGCACTCCCTTGATCGCTGCGGAGAGCAGCACCATGGCGAAGCCGGCGTTCATCCAGATCACCACGAGCATGATGAGCAGGCTGTTGAGCTTTCCCGAGTCGATGGTGAGCCACGGCACCGGGTCGCCGCGAGTGATCCCCGTCCAGATGGCGTTGAGGAGTCCGACCTGGGCCTGCCCCGGCGGGTTGTAGGTGTAGACGAAGCGCCAGATGGTGGCCGCGGCGACGAAGCTGATGGCCATCGGCAGGAAGATCGTGGACTTGAAGATCTTCTCCCGCACCGGTCCGACGCGGTCGGAGAAGATCGCGACCGCCAGCCCGACCGCCACGGCGGAGACCGGGACGATGAGGATCCAGAGCAGGTTGTTCAGCAGCACGGTGATGAAGTCCCCGCTGCTGAACAGGGCCGTGAAGTTGTCGAACCCGACGAAGCGCTGGCCGGTCGCGTTGAAGAAGCTCAGGTAGATCGTGCGCAGCGCGGGATAGAGCAGGAAGAGCGCGATCAGCACGAGTACCGGGCCGATGAACACGTAGGGAAGGAGTCGAGCGTTCCACTTCGTGTTGAACCTGCCCACGAGGGCGTTCAACGCGAAGTAGAGCAGGAAGGAGACGGTCAGGCCTCCGACGACCGAGACGAGTGCACTGACGATCTGCATGAGTATCCGCCCCTCACCCGTGTCACTGGTCCGGCCAGGACTCGTCGATGTCCTTCAACGCCTCGTCGAGTGTCTTCTGCCCGGTGATCCACTCGGTGAGGTTCGTCCACTCGGTGCCGGAGCCGACGGCGCCCGGCATCTGGTCGGATGCGTCGAAGCCGAACACCTCGGCGCCGGCCACGGCCTCGGCCGCCGCCGTCTGGAACTTGCTGGTGTAGAGCGTGGCGTCGAAGTCGCTGTGCGGCGACAGGAAGATGGCCTGGCTGGCGTAGCCCTTGGTGCCGAAGTCGGAGCTCACCAGGAACTCGACGACCTTCTTCGCGTTCTCGCCGTCGGAGAAGGCGCCCACGAGATCGCCGCCGCCGAGCACGCCGTTCGTGTCGGCGTCGGAGGGCGTCGGCAGCGGGAAGACGTCGACGTTGGTGTAGTCGCCCTCGGCGATCTGCGCCTTGATCTCGTCGGGGAAGAAGTCGGCGATGAAGGAGCCCTGGCGCATCATGAAGCACTGGCCCGCCTCCTTGCCGTCGACGAAGAGCTGGTTCCCCGCCGTGCCGAAGTTGGTGGTGGCGATGGCGGGTCCGCCGCCGTTGACGTTGCCCTCGGTGAGGGCGATGTCGCCGAACTTCTCGCCCGCCTCCTTCACCAGGTCGGAGTCGAACAGGATGTCGTGGGTGATCCACTCGTTGTACTCGTCGATGCCCCCGTAGCGCAGCACGTACTCCTCGAGCCAGTCGGTCGCCGCCCAGCCGGTGGAGCCGCCGGCCTCGATGCCGATGCACCAGGGATACCCGGTGCCGTCCGTCTTGATCTTCTCGGTCAGGGCCATCATCTCGTCGTCGGTGGTGGGCACCGTGTAGCCGGCCTTGCTGAAGGCCGCCGGGTTGTACCAGACGAGGGACTTGATGTTGATGCTGTACGGGAGGCCGTAGGTCTTGCCGTCGACGGTGGCGAGGTCGGCGAGTCCCTCTGCCTCGTCGGCCGCGACCTCGTCGACATCGACGAGGTCGTCGAGCGGCAGCAGCGAGTCGGTCTGCTGCTTGAGAACGCCGGGGTTGGGGTAGATGGCGATGTCGGGCGGGTCGCCCGCAGTGACCCGGGTGACGACCGCGGTCTGGAAGGCGTCCGAGGCGGTGTAGTTGACCGAGATCCCCGAGTCCTTGCCCCACTCGTCGAGCTCGGTCTGGAACGCCTTGGCCTGGTCGCCGGTGAACGCGCCGAGGATCTCGACCTCCCCGTCGCCACTGCCACCACCCCCGGAACACCCGGAGAGAGCCATCGCGCTCAGCGCGACGACCGACGAGACGGCAAGGATTCTTCCGCGAAGCTTCATCACTTCGACCCTTCTCTGGCAGGTGCCCACCGCACGTCGGCACTGACGGCGGTTGCTATTGCCAGAGACTAAGTACGCTTTTCAGACACGCGCAAGCCCCCGGCGCAGGCGGGCCGAGCAGGTCTACAAGCCGCTCGATGCCGCGGACGACGGCAGCGTGTGCCCGGTGCCGAACAGCCACTGCGCGACGCTGCCGGTACCGTGGCGCAGGGCCGGCGCCTGCCGCCAGAATTCGAGGAACACCTCACGGGTGAGGTCCTCCGCTGCCAGCGCGTCGGCGACACGGGTCTGCGCGCATCCGAACACCTGCGGGGCGAAACGGTCGTACAGCTCGGCGAACGCCGTCGTATCGCCGTTCGCGACCGCCGCCAGCAGGTCGTCATCGGTGCTGTTCGCACAGTGCGTTGTGTCCATATCGGCCCCCAGAAAGACAGCGATCGGTCGACGAGCAACCGGGGTCCGGGGCTACTCAGAGCACAGTAGCAACGGCTCCCGCGCGTGAAGTGGTTTCGACGGACCATTGCGCGGCGGCGGCAACCGTGCTTCGCCGACCGGGTTGTCGAGTCCCCTGCCGGCGCGTACCCTGTGGCTCATCTGGGCTGCCACCCACGCCGACCGCGCACTCGGCACGACCGGCGAGCGATCGCATCAGGACACACCCATGCTGCGCGACGACGAACCACTGAGCGAACTCACCGGCGTCTTCGAGGGCGAGGTCGTGGTACCGGGCGACGCCGACTACGACCAGGCCAGACGCGTGTGGAACGGCGTCATCGACCGCCGGCCCGCCGCGGTGATCCGCTGCGCGTCGACCGACGACGTGCGTGCGGGGGTCGCGATCGCCCGCGAGTACGGCCTGCCCCTCGCCGTGCGCGGCGGCGGGCACAGCGTGGCCGGCCACGGCACGGTCGACGACGGGATCGTGCTCGACCTCGGTGCCCTGAACCAGGTGTCGGTCGACGCGGACTCGCGCCGTGTCGCGGTCGGGGGCGGCGCGACCTGGGGGCCGGTCGACGCGGAGACCCAGCGCCACGGGCTGGTCGTCCCCGGCGGTGTCTTCTCGCGGACCGGCGTCGCCGGCCTGGCGCTCGGCGGCGGCTACGGCTGGCTGCGCAACGCCTTCGGGCTGAGCTGCGCCAACCTCGTGGCAGCGGAACTCGTCACCGCGGACTCGCAACTGCTGGAGGTGACGGAGTCCAGCCATCCCGAGCTGCTCTGGGCCCTGCGCGGCGGGGGTGGCAACGTCGGGGTGGTGACGCGCTTCACCTTCCTCGCGCACCCGCTGGGCCCCGAGGTGTACTTCCTCATGGTCTTCCACGACGCGGCCAACGGCGCCGCCCCCGCACTGCTGCGCCGATTCCGGGACTTCTGCGTGACCGCGCCGGACGCCGTCAGCCTGGTGGCGGTAGTGGGCGTCGTCGGCGACGAGGCCGAGGGCTTCCCGGAGGGCGCCGCCGGGCGGCCGTACGTGACCTTCGCCGGGGTCGTCGTCGGCGATCCCGCCGAGGGCGAGCGACTGCTGCGTCCGCTCCGGGACGCGGCCCCTCCCCTGCTGGACGCCTCGGGGGTCATGCCGTGGGTCGCCGTGCAGCGGGTCTTCGACGCGGACTACCCGGACGGGGGCCGCTACTACTGGAAGTCGACCAACCTGACCGGTCTCGACGACGGGGCGATCGACCTGATCGCCGAGGCGGGCACGCACCCGGCGTCCGCAGCCAGCACCGTCGACGTGTGGCATGTCGCCGGCGCGGCCGCCCGGCCGGTCGACGGCGCCTTCGCCACCTCCTCGGCCGCGTTCCTCGTCAACCCCGAGGCCAACTGGACCGATCCCGCGGACGACGCGCGGAGCATCCGCTGGGTGCGCGATCTCGTCGCCGCCCTCGCCCCCTTCTCCGATGGGACGCGCTACCTGAACTTCGCCGGCTTCCACGAGGAGGAGACCGGGCAGGTGCCGGCATCGTTCGGCGACCATTACGAGCGGCTCGCGCGGGTGAAGGCGCAGTGGGACCCGCACAACGTGTTCCGGGTCAACCAGAACGTGCGCCCCCAGGCGGCGCCGACCACGGCCGGGTACCGCCGGGGCGACTAGCGCCGCAACGCAGGAATGCCCGGCATCAGCACCGTTACGGGTGCGGGATGCCGGGCATTCCGTGGGTGCTAGCGGTTCTTGTCGCTGGCCTTGGCCTTCTTGTCGGCGCGCTTTTCCTTCAGCGACTTGCCGGCAGCGGTCTTCGTGGTGGACTTCTTGGGTGATTTGTCAGCCATGGTGACTCCCTCGATCGTTGTTGCGTTAGCCGTCAATACGCTTGAGCACGTGGATGGGGAGCGCGACACCGGCGCTCGTGATGAGAATGCCGGCGAAGAAGCTCGGCAGTTCAAAACCCTCGATGTAGAAGGAATAGCCCATCAGCAGGATTCCTCCGACGAAGAGACCCAAGGACACGACGAAGGCGATGACGTTCATTCTGCGATTCTAGCCAACCTCAGGAGCGCCACGCACCAGAACCCGCGCGAATGCGCCGATTGGACGCCGCTTCCGCCGTCGGCCCTGCCCGAATAGGTACTCTGGCGCCTATGTCGATGAAGATAGTCATTGCCCCGGATTCCTTCAAGGGCACGCTGAGCGCCCGCGACGCCGCACGCGCCATCGCGATCGGGTGGAGCAGGGTGCACCCGGGCGACCAGCTCGTGCTGCTGCCCCAGGCGGACGGCGGCGAGGGCACCCTCGACGCGATCGAGACCGCCGTCCCCGGCGCAGTGCGGATCAGCGCCGGCCCCGTCGCGGGCCCGGACGGCTCCCCCACCCCCGGCGAATGGCTGCAGCTCCCCGACGGCACGGCGGTCGTCGAGCTCGCGCAGTCGAGCGGACTGCCGCTGATGCGGGCGGCGGATGCGCGGGGCGCGACGACGCGCGGGCTCGGCCAGGTCGTGTGCGCGGCCCTCACCCACGGCGCGACGTCGCTCGTCGTCGGACTCGGGGGTTCCGCGTCGACCGACGGCGGTGCGGGAGCGCTCTCCGCCCTCGGCCTCCGGCTGCTCGACGCGCGGGGCTCGGAGCTCGCGGACGGCGGTGCCGCCCTGGCCGCGCTGCACTCCGTCGACCGCGGCGGGCTGCTGGCACCCCCGCCCGGCGGGGTGGTGCTGCTCAGCGACGTGAACGCCCCACTGCTCGGGCCGACGGGCGCGGCGGCCGTCTTCGGGCCGCAGAAGGGTGCGACGCCGGGCGAGGTCGTCGAGCTCGATGCGGCGCTGGCGGCCTTCGCCGCCGTTCTCGGCGGCGACCCGTCGGCGGCGGGCGCCGGCGCGGCGGGCGGAACCGGCTTCGGACTGGCGACGGCATGGGGCGCCTCCCTGCGCTCGGGCGCTGACTTCATCGCCGAGCTGACGGGTGTCGATGCGGCGATCGCCGGGGCACAGGTGCTGCTGCTCGGCGAGGGGCGCTTCGACGAGCAGTCGCTCGGCGGCAAGGCGGTCGGCGGCCTGCTGGCGCGGGCGGCGGTCGCCGGGGTTCCGGTCGGCGTGATCGCGGGACAGGTGGCACTCGCCGGAGCGGAGCCGTGGACGATCGCGCTCAGCCGCCTCGCCGGATCCGGCGCGGAGGCCATGGCGTCGCCGGAGGTCTGGCTGCACGCCGCCGGCGCCGAGGCCGCCCGGCACTTCGCGACCCACCAGCGGTAGCCGCCCCGCTCAGTCCGCCTGGGCCGCGTGCCTGTCGAGGAACTCGTACAGCTCCTGGTCGTCGACCCCCGGGAAGGTGCCGGCCGGCAGCGGCGACAGGATGTGCGCGTGCAGCTTCGCGCTCGACCAGGCCCGCCCCGCCCAGCGCTGGGACAGCGACGCCGCGGGGCGCCGGCAGCAGGCCTCGTCCGGGCAGGTGGAGCCGATGCGGTTCGTGGTCTCGCGGCCGCGGAACCAGGTGGAGTGCACGAAGGGGACCCCGACGGTGATCGAGAACTCGCCGGCGCTGGTGGTTCCGGTCTGGGTGGAGTCGAAGAAGGTGCCCTCCGGGGTGTCGGTGTACTGGTGGAACTCGGTGGTGCGGTTGGCGCTCGCGAACGCCGTGCGCGCGCTCCAGCGACGGCACACCAGCTGGCCCTCCGTGCTCCCCGTGACGTCGACCGGCAGGCGCAGTCCGTCGTTCTCGTAGGCCTTGTAGACCGCGCCGTCGTCACCGACGCGCAGGAAGTGCACCGTCATGTCGAGGTGCGCGGTGGCCAGGTTGGTGAAGCGCAGCGCCGCACTCTCGTGCGTGGTGCCGAAGGCGTCGCGGAAGTCCTCGACGGCGATGTCGTGGTTGGCCTTCGCCTCCCGGAGGAAGGCCACCGACTGCCGCCGCGGCATCAGGCAGGCCGCGGCGAAGTAGTTGATCTCCAGCCGCTGCTGGAGGAAGTCCGCGTAGCTCGCCGGCTCCGCGTGGCCGAGAACGCGGTGCGCCATCGCCTGCAGCGCCATCGACCGCAGCCCGTGCCCGCCGGGGATCGAGGCGGGCGGCAGGTAGATGCGTCCGTGGTCGAGGTCGGTGACCGAGCGGGCGGAGTGCGGCAGGTCGTGCACGTGCACCAGTTCGAAGCCGAGCCGCTCGGCCATCCGCGTCACGGAGCGGTGGGTGAGCGCACCGCCCACGTGCCCGACCGCGGTCACCTCGTTCTCGGCGAGGTCCTCGATCGCCTCGAGGTGGTTGTCGAGCGACCGCATGCGCTGGCGCAGCTCGGTGTTGGCACGCCGCGCCTCCTCCGGCGTCGCGATCGACTCCCGCGAGCGCCGCGCGAGCTCCCGGTGCAGGCCCACGAGGGCGGCGAGCGTCTCGTCGGCGACGCCCTTGCCCGGCCGCACGGAGGGCAGCCCCAGCGAGGCGTAGACCGAGCCGCGCTGCAGCCGGTCGAGCTCGATCTCGAGCCCGGCGCGCTCGGTGGGAGGTGCGTCGTCGAGCAGCTCGGACACGGAGACTCCGAGGGCCGCGGCGATGGTGCCGATCAGGCTGAGCCGCGGTTCGCGCCTGCCGTTCTCGATGAGGGAGAGCTGGCTGCCCGCGATGCCGACGGCGAGCCCGAGCTGGTCGAGGGTGAGCCCGGCCTCGAGACGGAAATGGCGGATGCGGTGGCCGAGTGTCGCAAGATCCTTCATTCTTCGACCATAGCGAAAGAATGACGTTTCTTTCCAGAACTTTTCCCTGTTGGAGCGGGTCGCTCCCACGCCACCATGTAATTACGAAGAATCTTACGAGACAACGGCGAATCGGAGACCACCCCATGAGCATCCTGACCCGCACCGCACCCACCACAGTGATCCGGCCGCGAGCCGTCGAGCGGCCGGCGGCCGGCGCACCCGCCGGAGCCGCCGCATCCGTCGTCGCCTGGGTCGACGAGATCGCCGCACTCACCCTGCCCGACGCCGTCGTCTGGTGCGACGGCTCGCTGCGCGAGAAGGACCAGCTCATCCACCTGATGCTCGAGAGCGGCACACTGCTGCAGCTGAACCCCGAGCACCGTCCGGGCAGCTACCTGGCGCGGGGCGACGCGAGCGACGTCGCCCGCGTGGAGGACCGCACCTTCATCTGCTCCGAGTCGCAGGACGACGCCGGACCGACGAACAACTGGCGCGACCCGGCCGAGATGCGCGCAACCCTCGAGCCGCTCTTCGCGGGCAGCATGCGCGGACGCACGATGTACGTCGTGCCCTTCTCGATGGGTCCTCTCGGCTCGCCGCTGGCCAAGCTCGGTGTGCAGCTCACCGACTCCCCCTACGTGGTCGTCTCCACCGGCATCATGACGCGTATGGGCGCCGGCGCCCTCGAGCAGATCACCGACGAGACCGCCTGGGTCCCCGCGGTGCACTCGGTCGGCGCCCCGCTCGAGCCCGGACAGGCGGATGTCGCGTGGCCCTGCAACGGGACCAAGTACATCTCGCACTACCCCGAGACCCGGGAGATCTGGTCGTACGGCTCGGCCTACGGCGGCAACGCCCTGCTCGCGAAGAAGGCCTTCGCCCTGCGCATCGCCTCCGTGCTCGCCCGCGACGAGGGCTGGCTCGCCGAGCACATGCTGATCATCAAGGTGACCAACCCGCGCGGCCGGGTCTTCCACGTCGCCGCCGCCTTCCCCAGCGCCTGCGGCAAGACGAACCTCGCGATGCTGCAGCCCACCGTGCCCGGCTGGAAAGTCGAGACCATCGGCGACGACATCGCCTGGCTGCGCCCGGACGCCGAGGGCCGCCTGCGCGCGATCAACCCCGAGGCCGGCTTCTTCGGGGTCGCGCCGGGCACCGGCGTCACCACCAACCCGGTGGCGATCGAGACCCTCTGGGGCAACACGATCTTCACGAACGTGGCCCTGCGCGACGACGGCGACGTCTGGTGGGAGGGCATGACCGACCAGGCGCCCGAGCACCTCGTGGACTGGCGCGGCGAGGACTGGACGCCCACCTCGGGAAGCCCCGCGGCGCATCCGAACTCGCGGTTCACTGTGGCGGCCCGGCAGTGCCCGACGATCGCCGACAACTGGGACGACCCGGCCGGCGTGGTGATCGACGCCATCGTCTTCGGCGGTCGCCGCGCGAGCAACGTGCCGCTGGTCGTCGAGGCCCGCGACTGGGAGCACGGCGTCTACCTCGGAGCGACGATCTCGTCGGAGCGCACGGCCGCCGCCGAGGGCACCGTGGGCGAGCTGCGCCGCGACCCCTTCGCCATGGCGCCGTTCTGCGGCTACAACATGGCCGACCACTGGGCGCACTGGCTCGAGGTCGGGGCCGGCCTGTCGCAGGCGCCCGAGGTCTTCCAGGTGAACTGGTTCCGCAAGAGCGCGGGCGGCGACTTCCTCTGGCCCGGGTTCGGCGAGAACTCCCGGGTGCTCGCCTGGATCCTCGACCGTGTCGACGGACTCGCCGACGCCGTCGACAGTCCGCTCGGCCTGATCCCCACGCCGGATGCGCTCGACACCACGGGTCTCGGACTCGACGAGGGCGCCTGGGACGAGATCTTCGCGATCGACCCGGTGGCCTGGGAGGCCGAGGCCGAGGGCGTGCAGGGGTTCTTCGACACCTTCGACGGCCGGGTGCCGGCCGCCCTCGGCCGCCAGCTCGAGGAGCTGCGCGCGCGGCTCGTCTAGCAGGCGGGCCGCCCGCACAACGTTTCGCGCCTCCCGTGCGTCCTAGAGGATAGAGACCACGATCAGGAGGCAGAACCGTGTCCCAGGCAGCAGCCGACCCGCCACACTGGCAGCAGGTGGTCACCCGACTCGTCGCCGAGCGCGGCGACGCCCTCACCCGCTACGCGTACTTCGTCTGCGGCAGCAGGGACGACGCGGCCGACCTCGTGCAGGACGCCCTCGTCAAGACCTTCGGACGCCTGCGCAACGGCTTCTCGGTGGCGAGCGCCGAGGGCTACGTGCGGCGGGCGATCCTCAACACCTACATCGACGGCGGCAGGCGCACCACCCGCTGGCGCAGGATCGCGCACCTGACGGCGGAGGCGGATGTCGCCGCCTCCAGCGCGGAGAGCAGCGACGCGACCATCGACCTGCACCACGAACTGCGCAAGCTCACACCGCGCGAGCGCGCCTGCCTGGTTCTGCGCTACTACGACGACCTCAAGGTCGACGACATCGCGGCGACCCTCGAGCTCAGCTCGGGCGCGGTGAAGCGCTACCTGAGCGACGGGCTCGCCAAGATGGCGGTCTCGCTCACCGAGAACGAGAACGACCAGCACGAGAACCACCCCACCGCAGCACCGACCTCCGCACTGGGAGCACGCAATGGCAACTGATCCGAACATCCGCGACCTCTTCCGCGCGGACTCCGTGCCCGCGGGCCGTCCGATCGACACCGGCGCCGTCATCCGCCGCAGCAAACGGCGCCGGCTGCCGGCGCAGGTCGGCGTCGGCGGGGTGTTCACCCTCGCGATCGGCGGTCTCGGCCTTGTCGGCGTGCAGGGCCTCGCGCCCGCGCTCACCGCGTCGTCGCAGTCCGCGGAGAGCGCGGCCGACTCCGGCGCACCCGACTCCGGTGCCGGCCTGCTCGCCCCCGCGCAGAACGAGTCGCTGAAGCGCGCCCCGGCCGAGCGCATCAACCTGTGCGGCGGCCCCCTCGCCGAGGTGGCGCCGAGCGCGACCGGGCTGGTGCTCACGCCCAGCTTCCCCGCCGCGGCGGCGGGCGCCGCGAGCGTCGAGGGCACCGTGACCCTCACCAACACCGGCAGCGAGAGCGTGGCGGGCTACACGTCCGCGACGCCGGCGATCACCCTGTCCCAGAACGGCGTGGTGCTCTGGCACAGCAACGGTCCCACGATCCAGATGGTGAGCGACGTGGTGCTCGCCCCGGGAGAGTCGATCCAGTACCCGGCGAGCTTCACGCCCGTGGTCTGCTCCGTCGACGACGACCTCGCCGAGTCCTTCGGCGCCGACCTCCCGGCGGCGCCGGCCGGCGACTACCAGGTCTCGGCAGCCGCCGATGTGGTGATCGACGGCACGGCCGAACTGGTGACCGGGCCGCAGCAGACCGTCCGCATCGGCTAGGCAACACACAGCGAGAGGTGCGCACCGACTGGATAGGATCTCCCTGTTAGCTGGGAACAGCCGAGGGGAAGAGGGCCGATGACGTCGCGAATCGTACTGGGAGCAGCGCTGGCGCTCGCCCTGGCGGTGCTCGCCCCCGCCGCGGCGCATGCCGAGGAGCCGGTGGACCTCGCCGGCGCCTACGTGCTCGACGCCTCCGACGTGCTCAGCGCGAGCGACCAGTCGCGGGTGCAGGACTCGCTCGACCGGCTGTACGCCGACACCGGGATGCAGCTCTTCGTCGTCTACGTCGACCGCTTCGACGGGGCGGCTTCCGCTGACGAGTGGGGCGACGAGTCGGCGATCCGCAGCGGACTCGGCGACAAGGACGCCCTGCTCTCCATCGCCACCGACGACCGCGAGTACGGCGTCTCGGTCGCCGAGGCCTTCCCGCTGAGCACGGGCGACCTCGCCGACATCGAGGAGAACGCGCTGATCCCGCAGCTGCGGGACGACCAGTGGGCGGATGCCGCGGTCGCCTTCGCCGACGGACTGCGCGGAGAAGGCACCTCGTCCGGTTCCCTCCCGCTGTGGCCGATCGTGCTGATCCTGGTCGCGGCCGTCGGCGGCGCCGCGGTCTTCCTGCTCACACGGGCCGCCCGCCGCAGACGGAACGGCGAGACCGGACTCGCTCCCGGCGAGCTGTCGCAACAGCAGCTCGACCAGAAGGCGGGAACCCTCCTGGTGGAACTCGACGACTCGCTGCAGACGTCCGAGCAGGAGCTCGGATTCGCGGTGGCGCAGTTCGGCGACGACGCCACCCGCCCCTTCGCCGAGGCGCTGCGGAGCGCGAAGGCCTCGATCGCCGAGGCCTTCGGTATCCGGCAGAAGCTCGACGACTCCTTCCCGGAGACCGCCGAGGAGAAGCGCCAGCTCACCCTGCGGATCATCGAGCTGGCCGAGCAGGCCGACACCGCGCTCGACGCCCAGGCCGACGCCTTCGACGCGCTGCGCGAGGTGGAGAAGAACGCCCCGGCCATCCTCGACACCGTCGACGCCGAGACCGCTGCACTGCGCGCGCGACTGGCCGCCGCCGAGACCGCGACCGCGGCCCTCGCCGCACGCTACTCCCCCACCGCCATCGCGACCGTCGTCGACAACGCGGCGCAGGCGCGCACACTGCTCGAGCTCGCGGGCACCACGGCGGCGAAGGCCAGGGCCGACCTCGTCGGAGCCTCGGGATCCGCCGCCGTCGGCGTGCGCGCCGCGCAGGCGAGCGTGGCCCAGGCCGGCCAACTGCTCGACGCGGTCGACGCGGCCACCCGCTCGCTCGCCGAGGCGCAGGCTTCGCTCGACGCCGCCGTCGAGGAGTTGAACCGCGACCTCGCCGAGGCCAGGGCCGTGCCGGGAGGCGAGCTGGCCCCCGCGGTCGACGCCGCGTCCAGCGGGCTCGCCGCGGTACTGCCGGGCAGCGAGCGCGACCCCCTCGACGCGCTCCAGCGCGTGCAGCGCCTCGACGCGGCCCTCGACCAGTCCCTCGGTGCGCTCCGCGACCGGCAGGCCAACGAGGCGAAGGCCCGCTCCTCTCTCGAGCGCGTGCTCGGCGCCGCCCGCTCGCAGCTCGCCGCCGGCGAGCAGTTCCTCGCCACGCGGCGGGGAGCCGTCGACACCGACGCGCGCACCCGGCTCGCATCGGCGCGGCAGGCGCTCGACGAGGCGGACGCCCTGGCCGCGACCGACCCGGCGGCCGCGCTGTCGTCCGCCACCCGCGCGGCGACCCTCGCCCAGCAGGGTACCGAGCTCGCCCGCGGCGACGTCGACTACTTCTCGCGCTCCACCGGCTATGCCCCGGGCGGCGGAGGCAGCGGCTACGGCGGCGGCAGCGACCTGGCCGGCGACATCCTCGGCGGGATCCTCGGCGGCCTGCTCTCCGGCGGCGGCGGAGGTGGAGGCGGCGGCTACCGCTCCAGCTCCCGCAGCTACGGCGGCAGCTCCCGGCGCAGCAGCGGCTCCTCGCGCAGCAGCGGCGGCTCCCGCGGCGGGCGGCGCGGCGGCAGCGGCCGCTTCTAGAACTCGACCCGTCACATCCGCTCACCCCTCAATGAAAGGCACGACACATGGCTAAGCAATCGATTCTCGGGCGCATCACCCAGCTGGCGAAAGCCAACATCAACGCCCTGCTCGACCAGGCGGAGGACCCCGCCCTCATGCTCGACCAGATGGTGCGCGACTACACGAACAGCATCGCCGAGGCCGAGAGCGCCGTGGCCCAGACCATCGGCAACCTGCGTCTGATCGAGCAGGACTACGAGGAGGACGTCGCCGCCGCGAACGACTGGGGCCGCAAGGCCCTCGCCGCGAGCTCGAAGGCCGACCAGCTGCGCGCGGGCGGCAACGCGGTCGACGCCGACAAGTTCGACAACCTCGCCAAGGTGGCCCTCGGCAAGCAGTTCTCCGCCGAGAAGGAGGCCAGCGACGCGCAGCCGTCGATCGCCTCGCAGACCATCGTCGTCGACAAGCTGAAGAGCGGACTCGAGTCGATGCGCGGAAAGCTCGGCGAGCTCACCTCGAAGCGCGACGAGCTGATCGCGCGATCGAAGACCGTCGACGCGCAACGCCAGGTCCAGGAGGCGGTCGGCAGCATCGACCTGCTCGACCCCACCAGCGAGATCAGCCGCTTCGAGGAGAAGATCCGCCGCGAAGAGGCGAAGGTGCTCGGCGCGCAGGAGCTCGCCGCATCGAGCCTCGATGCGCAGTTCGAGAGCCTCGAGGACCTCGACAAGCAGACCGAGATCGAAGCGCGCCTCGCCGCCCTCAAGCTCGGCGCGGGCGGGTCGAGTACGGCAATCTCCCAGTAAGCGGATGCGGGCGGCGGGAATCAGGGACCCGTCGCCCCCGTTGGGCCCACCATGACAACAATCGGAATCATCGGTGCAGGACACATTGGCAGCCAGATCGCCCGCGGGGCGGTGAAGGCCGGCTACGACGTCGTGATCAGCAACTCCCGCGGACCGGAGACACTCGTCGACCTCGTCGCGGAGCTCGGTCCGAGGGCGCGCGCGGCGACAGCGACCGAGGCGGCAGCCGCGGGCGACTGGGCCGTGGTCACCGTTCCCCTGAAGAACTACACGCAGGTTCCCGTGGCGGAGCTGGCCGGCAAGACCGTCATCGACACCAACAACTACTACTTCGAGCGCGACGGCCGTATCGAGGCGCTCGACAACGCGACGGCGACCGTCTCCGGCCTGCTGCAGGAGCACCTGCCCACGAGCCGTGTCGCGAAGGGCTTCAACGCGATCGAATTCGGCGACATCACGACCCACGGCACTCCCGCGGGCACGGCGGGCCGCCGCGCCCTGGCCACCGCGAGCGACTTCGCGGACGCGGCCGCCCTGGCCACGGCCTTCTACGACGAGCTCGGCTTCGACACCGTGAACATCGGCCCACTGGCGGAGAGCTGGCGCGTCGACCGGGGCACCCCGGCGTACGGCGCGGTCGGAAACACGGCGGAGATCACCGCTCTGCTCGCCCAGGCGACCCGCAACGCGTAATACTGGACGGGTGCCAGCCACCTTCCTCGTCGTCCCGCAGTGGCAGGGCTCCGGATCGTCACGCGCCATGAGGCTCAGTGACGGCGCGGAGGCCATCCGCGGAGACCTGCCCGCCTCGTCCACCCACGTCGTCGACGTGCCGATGGAGGCGGGCGACGAGCTCGGCTCCGGGCTGCCCCGGCTCGGATCGCTGCAGCTCGTGCGCGACCGCGTGCGGGAGGCACTCGAGAGCATCGAGGGCTGGCCGCTCCTCATCGGCGGCGACTGCGGCGCGGAGCTCGCGGCCGTGGAACGCGTCGCGGCCGACGGCACCGTCGCGGTCGTCTGGTTCGACGCCCACCCCGACCTCAACACCCCGGAGACCTCGACCACCGGCGCCTTCGGCGGCATGGTGCTGCGCACCCTGCTCGGCGACGGCGTCGAGGCGCTCGTCCCCGCCATACCGCTCGCGCCCGGACGGGTGGTGGTCGCCGGCTCGCGCTCGACGGACGACAGCGAGGAGCAGTACCTGCTCGCGAGCGGCATCGCCCGTGTCGGCGTGGACGCGCTCGCCACCCCCGACGCTCTGCTCTCCGCGATCGAGGAGACCGGGGCGGCATCCGTCTACCTGCACATCGACCTCGACGTGCTCGACCCGGCCGAGCTCGCCGGCCTCAGCGACCCGGTGCCCTTCGGGGTCACGGCCGCGGCACTGGTGCAGACCGTCAAGGCCGTGAGGGCGCGCTACCCGCTGGTGGGAGCGGGCATCACCGGATTCTCCCCCGCCACCGAGGCCGCGGCCGCCGACGACCTGCCCACGATCCTGCGGATCATCGGGGCGCTGACCTCGCCGTAGCGCGCTGCCGTGCGGCGCGACCTCCCCCGCCCGCCGGGCGGCCGGGTGACCGGCGACCGGGGCGCGGTCCCGGGCCGTAGGCTGGGGCGCATGACGCAGAGCAGCGACCGGCCCAGGATCACCGTCGACCGCGATGGGCACGTGCTGCTCATCGGCCTCGACCGCGCGGACAAGCGCAACGCCGCGGACTTCCGGATGCTCCAGGAGCTGTCGCTCGCCTACGCGGAGCTGGAGAACGATCCGGAGCTGCGTGCGGGCCTCGTGTACGCGCACGGGGAGCACTTCACCGGAGGCCTCGACCTCGCCGACGTCGGACCCCGCATCGGGGCGGACGGACTGGACATCACCGCCGAGGGCGGCATCGACCCCTGGCAGGTCTCCGGCGTCGCGCTCAGCAAGCCGGTGGTCGTGGCGGTGCAGGGAACCTGCCTCACACTGGGCATCGAGCTCATCCTCTCCGCCGACATCACGGTCGCCGCCGACTCCACCCGCTTCGGGCAGCTCGAGGTGGCCCGGGGCATCCTGCCCTTCGGCGGGGCCACCATCCGCTTCCCGCGTGCGGTCGGCTGGGGCAACGCGATGCGCTGGATCCTCACCGGCGACCTCTTCGACGCCGCGGAGGCGCTGCGCATCGGACTCGTGCAGGAGGTCGTGCCGCACGGCGAGCAGTACGCGCGTGGTCTCGAGCTCGCCCAGCGCATCGCCGCGCAGGCGCCGCTCGCGGTGCAGGCGGCACTCGCCAACGCGCGGCTCGCCCTACGCGAGAGCGATGCCGCCGCCGAGGCGCAGCTGCAGCCCGCACTCGTGCGCCTCGCCGGCAGCGAGGACGCGGCGATCGGCCTGCGCGCCTTCGCCACCCGGCAGCCGGCGGACTTCGTCGGGCGCTGAGCGCACCCCGTTCAGCCGGGTTTAGGCTGATGCAATGACCGAGACCCAGTTCGACCTGATCATCATCGGAGCCGGCGCCGTCGCCGAGAACGTCGCGGACCGCGCGGTGCAGGGCGGTCTCAGCACCGTTCTCATCGAGAGCGAGCTGGTCGGCGGCGACTGCAGCTACTGGGCGTGCATGCCCTCGAAGGCGCTGCTGCGCAGCGGAATCGCACTGCGCGCCGCGAAGGCCCTCGGCGGCGCGAAGGAGGCCGTCACCGGCGACCTCGACGTGGCGGCCACCCTCGCCCGCCGCGACTCCTTCACCAGCAACTGGGACGACGCCGGGCAGGTGAAGTGGGTCGAGGGCGCGGGGATCTCGCTGCGCCGCGGCCACGGCAGGCTCACCGGCGTGAAGACGGTATCGGTCGAGGCGTCCGACGGCACGGTCACCGAGCTCACGGCGACGCACGCCGTTGTGCTCGCCACCGGATCCGACCCCGTACTGCCCGGCATCGACGGCCTCGCCGGGGTGTCCCCGTGGACGCCGCGCGACGCCACCAGCGCCAAGGCGATCCCGGAGAGCCTCGCGATCATCGGCGGCGGTGTCGTCGCCGTCGAGATGGCCACCGCCTATTCGAGCTTCGGATGCGCCGTGACGGTGATCGCGCGCGGCGGCCTCCTGAGCACCCAGGAGGACTTCGCGGGCGAGATGGTCGGCGAGGCCCTGAAGAAGCTCGGCGCCACGATCAGGCTCGGAGTCGAGACCACCTCGGCCTCACGCGGATCCGACGGAGTGACCCTCACCCTCTCCGACGGCAGCGAGGTGCTCGCCGCCGAGGTGCTCGTGGCCACCGGGCGGCAGCCGCGCAGCAGCGACATCGGCCTCGACACCGTCGGCATCGAGCCGGGCGACTGGGTCGACGTCGACGACACGATGCTCGTGCGCGCCGGCACCAACAGCGACGTCAAGTGGCTCTACGCCACCGGCGACCTCAACCACCGCGCCCTGCTCACCCATCAGGGCAAGTACCAGGCGCGCGCGGCCGGCGACGTCATCGCGGCCCGCGCCTTCGGCCGGGCCGTCGACGACGAGCCCTGGGGAGCGCACGTCGCGACCGCGGACCACGCCGCCGTCCCGCAGGTCACCTTCAGCGACCCGGAGGTCGCGTCCGTCGGGCTCACCTCCCAGACGGCCGAGAAGGCCGGCTTCGAGACCCGTGTCGTCGACTACGACCTCGGCTCCGTCGCGGGGGCCAGCCTGCAGGCCGACGGCTACACCGGCAGGGCGCGGATGGTCGTCGACGAGAAGCGCGGCGTGATCATCGGCGTCACCTTCGTGGGCCAGGACGTGAGCGAGCTGATCCAGGCGGCCACCGTGGCCATCGTCGGCGAGGTGCCGATCGCCCGGCTCTGGCACGCGGTTCCCGCGTACCCCACGATGAACGAGATCTGGCTGCGCCTGCTCGAGACCTACGGCCGACCGTAGGGCGCCACGAGTCCCTGGTAGACGTCGAGCAGCACCGCCACCGACGTCGCCCAGCTGAAGCCCTCGGCGAAGGCGCGCGCGGACACGGCCACGCCGGCGTAGAGCACCGGGTCGTCGAGCAGCAGCGTGATCGCCCTCGCCCACTCCTCGGGGTCGCGCGAGTCGACCAGAGTGCCGGACTCGCCGTCGGCGACCGACTCGACCAGGCCGGAGACGCGCTGCGCCACCACGGGCGTGCCGGCCGCCGCCGACTCGAGCGCAACCAGTCCGAAGGTCTCCGAGTGCGAGGGCACCAGGGTGATGGTCGCGGCGGCCAGCAGCTCGGCCACCTGCTCGCGTCCGAGCGCGCCGACGAATCTCACGTCGGCCTCCACCCCGAGACGCGCGGCGAGACGCCGGAGTCCGTCGAAGTAGTCCTCGGCGCCGGGCGTCGGCTCGCCGGCGATGACGAGCACCGGACGCGGCTGCGGGAGCGACGCCAGGACGCGGACGGCGAGGCGCTGTCCTTTGAGCTCCTGGATCCGGCCGACGACGGCGAGCACCGGGCGTCCCTGTTCGATTCCGAGGGCTCCCCGCACGGCGTCGCTGGCCAGCGACTGCGGTGCGAACAGGTCGATGTCGACGCCGGGAGGGATGATCCAGACGCGGTCGGGCTTCGCCCCCACCTGTTCGATGAGGCTCGTCACCTCCGCGGTCGAGCTGCCGACGACGGCATCCGCTTGACCCGCCAGGAAACTCTCGCTGCGCACCCGGCGCTCCTGGTCGCTGAGCTCGCCGGTGGGCATGGCGCGGTGCTTCATGTCGCCGAGGGTGTGGAAGCTCTGCACGAAGGGGATGCCGAGCTCGATGGCCACCGGCAGGGTGGCGATCCCGCTCAGCCAGTAGTGGGCGTGCACGATGTCGTAGCCGCCGCCGTCGCGGGCCAGCCGGGCGACGGCCTCGCCGAAGTCGTCGGCGACCGCGGCGAGCTCGGTCTTGTCGACCACTCCGCTCGCTCCGGCGGCGAGCTCGTGCAGGGTGATCCCCGGTTCGAGCTCCTCCACGCGCGCCTCCCCGGGAGCCCGGGTGAGCAGGTCGACCTGGATGCCGCGGCCGGCGAGCTCGCGGGCCAGTGACAGGATCGCGACGTTCATGCCCCCGGCGTCTGCGCTGCCCGGAACCGCTGCCGGCGAGGTGTGCATCGACACCATCGCCACCCGTCGAATATCGCCTGCCATAGAGCCACTGTATTGTGCGGGTATGCCGCAGGTGCGCCCGAACCACCCCACGGGCGTCGTGCTGCTCTTCCAGCGATGGGCGGATGCCGTCGCCCGCGTCGCGTGGGCGAGGAGCGTGCTGCTGCACCCGGTGGTCGCGCGGCCGGGCTACTGGGTCGCCACCGGCGCCGGCCTCCTCTGGGGCACGGTGCTGAGCCTGGGGCGCATCCGCCCGGACGGCGGCGTGATCGTCGCCCGCCGCTGCCCGCGCTGGTCCTTCGGGCGCGGCGGGACCACGATCGGCGCGGTCTACCTCACCCACCACAACCTCGGGCGGGCCGTTCTCGAGCACGAGGCGGTGCACCGCGCGCAGTGGAGGCACTACGGCCTCGCCTTCATTCCCCTGTACATCGCCGCCGGACCCGACGCGCGAACCAACCGCTTCGAGGTCGAGGCGGGACTGACCAGAGGCGGATACGCATGAGAACCATAGTGATCACGGGCGCGAGCGCGGGCATCGGCGCCACCGCGGCGGAACGCCTCGCGCGCGAGGGCTGGGACGTCGCCGTCGTGGGACGCAACCCGGAGCGCACGGCGCAGGTCGCGGCATCCGTCGGCGGCACGCCCTTCGTGGCCGACTACGACCGGCTCGACGACGTGCGGGCCCTCGCGGCGGCGCTGCTCGAGCGGTACCCCCGCATCGACGTGCTCGCCAACAACGCGGGCGGGCTGATCAGCAGCAGGGGCCGCAGTGCCGACGGCCACGAGCGCACGCTGCAGCACAACCACCTCGCTCCGTTCCTGCTCACCAATCTGCTGCTCGAACGGCTCGTCGCGAGCGGGGCCCGGGTGGTTAACACCTCCAGCCTGATGAACCTCGTCGGGAACGTGCGCCTGGAGGACATGGAGTGGTCCGCACGGCCCTGGCTCGGCGGCTGGCGGGCCTACGGCACGAGCAAGCTGGAGACGATCCTGTTCACGAAGGAGCTCGCGCGGCGTACCGGGCTCACCGCGTACTCGTTCCACCCGGGCTACGTCTCCACCGGGTTCGGCGCGGACGACACGCTGATGAGGATCTCGCAGGCGATCCGGCCGGGCGGCTTCGGCGTGCCCGTGGAGCAGGGCGCCGAACCACTCGTGCTGCTCGCCACCGGCCAGGTCACGGCGCCCAGCGGCACCTACTTCGACCGGCTGACGCCGGACGGCGCGGCGCGCAGGCAGGCCCAGGACGTCGACCTCGCAGCCGGGCTCTGGATCAAGAGCGCCCAACTGGTGGGCATCGACGCCTGAAGGTCGACGCCCGGGTGGGCGGGAGCGGGCTAGTTCGAGCTGAGGATGCGCGCGGCGCCGTCGTTCGCGATCCAGGCGTACACCTGGTGGTCGTCGAACGCGGAGGTCGGCAGCATCTCGCTCAGCCAGGCGTCGACCGTGCGGCGGAGGACCTGCCCGCGGTCGCGCACGAGCCAGCAGACCGCGAAGCGGCCGGGAGCGGTGAGGACGACGATGTCGTCGTCGCTCTGAACCTCGACGAACACCTGGCCGCGGGCCCGGGCGGGCAGCGTGGCGAGGATGGTCTGAATGACGGGGAGCGCGGATTCGTCGCCGGCCAGGAGGATTCGGTCGCTGGCGTCCGGGTTCCAGCCGATCGACGCGGTGCTCTCGTCGAGGTAAGTCATGCCCTCAGTATAGGCATGCCTTACCTAATCGCCATAGGGTGGGAGGCCTCGGGGGGAATACTCCCAGCAACAGAATTGTATGCATAACTATGGAATTCGGAATCTACAGCTTCGGCGACGTGCACCAGAACCCGCAGACCGGCGACCGGGTCTCGGTCGAGCAGAATCTGGCAGACACGATCGAGCGGATCAGACTGGCGGATGCGAGCGGGCTCGACTACTTCGGACTCGGCGAACACCACCGCCCCGACTACTCCATCTCGGCTCCCGCCACCGTTCTCGCGGCCGCCGCGACCGTGACCGAGCGCATCAAGCTCGGGAGCGCCGTGACGGTGCTCAGCACGGAGGACCCCGTGCGCGTCTTCCAGCAGTTCGCCACCATCGACCTGCTGAGCCACGGCCGGGCGGAGGTCGTCGCCGGCCGAGGCTCGTTCATCGAGTCCTTCCCCATCTTCGGCGCCGACCTCGGCGACTACGACGAGCTCTACGCGGAGAAGCTCGACCTGCTGCTCGCGCTCAACGACAACGAGTTCGTCACCTGGAGCGGCAGGTTCCGTGCTCCCCTCGAGAACCAGCAGATCCTGCCGCGGCCGAGCCTGAACGGCGAACGACCCGGCAAACTCGACATCTGGATCGCGACCGGCGGCAACCCGGAGTCGTCCGCGCGCGCCGGCGCCCTCGGCGTTCCGGTGAGCTACGCGATCATCGGCGGATACCCGGAGCGCTTCGCCCCCCTCTTCGAGTTGTACCGCCGCTCGGCGAAGCAGTCGGGTCACGACGCCTCCGCGCTGCGCACCGCGATCGCCGCGCCCGGATTCATCGCTCGCGACTCGCAGCAGGCGAAGGACCTCTTCTTCCCGTACTGGATCGACTCGATGGCGCGCATCTCGGCCGAGCGGGGCTTCCCCACGCCGACGCGCTCCACCTTCGACGACATGACCGGACCGCGCGGCGCGATCTTCGCCGGCAGCCCCGACGAGGTGGCGGACAAGATCGTGCGCACCCACGGGCACCTGGGCATGGACCGTGTCGGACTCCAGATGGACTGGTCGGGCGTGCCGCAGCCGCTCATGCTGGAGTCGATCGAGCTGTTCGCCACCGAGGTGGCCCCGCGCGTGCGCAGGGCGCTCGACGCCTAGGTTGCTAGTCGGCCGCCGCGATCACCGGTCGCCGAGTCCGACCGCGGGCAGAATCACGCCGTCGATGACCGAGAGGATGAACGCGCGGTCGACCGGCTTGCGCAGGATCATCACCCGATAGGTCGCCATCGCCTGGCTCACCACCGCGAGGGTCTCGATGTCGGTGCCGGCGGGAATCTCCCCGCGCTCGACCGCGCGCCGCAGCAGGATCGTGTTCGCCTCGACCCGCGGCTGCATGATGGCCGCCATCGCGGTGTCGGAGAGCTCCGGGTCCTTCGAGAGCATCGTGAGCAGGCCGGTCATGATCTTCAGCTTGCGCTGCGCGTCGTCGATCGAGTGCGGCCGGATCATCGCCACCAGGTCGCCGCGCAGTGTGCCCGTGTCGGGGAGGGTGGTGAGGTCGACGCTCTTCATGCAGGCGACCGCGTCGACGACGAGCTCGCCCTTCGACGACCAGCGCCGGTAGAGCGTGGCCTTGCCCGCCTTGGCGCGGGCGGCCACCATGTCGATGGTCATGCCGTCGTAGCCGGTCTCGGCGAGCACGTCGAGTGCGGCCTCGAGGATCTCGGGATCGCGGGTGTGGTCGCGCTTGCGTCCGAGCTTCGGCTTCGCCGGGTCCACGTCGAGCTGCGTCATTGCGGCTTCCCCTTTCCTTCGTGTACCCCTATTGTAGGACATCAGGCGTTCCGGAACTATTAATATCCGAAACTGTGGAGTTCCGTATATAGTTGCGGACATGACCTCGACCCTCCCCGCCGCAATCGCGGCCCCCTCGCGCCGCTGGTGGACCCTCATCACCGTCGGTCTCGCCCAACTGATGGTGGTGCTCGACTCCACTGTCGTGAACATCGCCCTTCCGGCAGCCCAGGCCGACCTCGGATTCTCCGACGGCGACCGCCAGTGGGTGATCACCGCGTACTCGCTGGCATTCGGCAGCCTGCTGCTGCTCGGCGGCCGTCTGTCCGACCTCATCGGGCGCAAGCGCACCTTCATCATCGGGCTCGTCGGCTTCGCCCTCGCCTCCGCACTCGGCGGCGCTGCAGACAGCTTCGGCCTGCTCGTGGGTGCTCGGGCCCTGCAGGGGGCCTTCGGCGCACTGCTCGCCCCGACGGCGCTCGCCGTGCTCACGACGACCTTCACGATTCCCAAGGAGCGCGCCCGCGCCTTCGGCGTCTTCGGCGCGATCGCCGGAGCGGGCGGCGCGGTCGGCCTGCTGCTCGGCGGCATCCTCACCGAGCAGCTGGACTGGCGCTGGAACCTCTACATCAACGTCGTGATCGCCATCGTCGCGGTGGTGGGAGCCATGGTCTTCGTGACCAACACCGTGCGCACCGGGCCGCGCCCCAAGCTCGACATCCCCGGGACCGTACTCGTCTCTGGCGCGCTCTTCGGCCTGGTCTACGGGCTCGCGACGGCGGAGACCGACGGCTGGGACTCCCCGCTCAGCTGGGGCATGCTCGCCGGCTTCGTCGTGCTGATGACCGCGTTCGTGCTCTGGCAGCGCAGGGCGGCGCATCCGCTCCTGCCCCTCGCGATCGTCCTCGACCGCAATCGGGCCGCCGCCTACGCGGCCGTGCTCATCGCGGGTGCCGGAATGTTCGGCATCTTCCTCTTCGTCACGTACTTCCTGCAGGCGTCGCTGGGCTACTCGCCGATCCAGACCGGTCTCTCGTTCCTGCCGATGATCGGCATGCTCGTCGTGGCCGCACAGCTCGGCACCAACCTGCTGCTCCCCCGCTTCGGGCCGAAGATCATGGTGCCGCTCGGGATGACCGTCTCGGCGATCGGAATGGTGCTGCTCACCCGGCTCGACCTGGGCAGCAGCTACGCGCCCGACATCCTCGTCCCGCTCATGATCATCGGCTTCGGAATGGGCTCGACCATGCCCGCGGCGATGCAGACCGCCACCCTCGGCGTCGAGCGCGAGTTCGCCGGAGTCGCCTCGGCGATGGTCAACACGAGCCAGCAGGTGGGCGGGTCGATCGGCGTCGCGCTGCTCAACACGCTCGCCGCCACCGCCGCCGCGAACTACCTGACCGCGAACTCCGGGGCCGCCGACGCCGCAGCGCAGGCCGCGATCCACAGCTACGCCACGGCCTACTGGTGGAGCGCCGGGTTCTTCGCCTTCGGTGCGGTGCTCGCGGCGTTCCTGTTCCGCCGCAAGGGCCACGGCCTGTCCGTCGCGACCCCGGCGGCCGCCGCGGAGCCGGTGCTCTCGCACTGAGTCGGGCCTCCCGCCGGGAACGGCTCGCGAGCCGGTTTCGGACGAGTGAGCCCGCCGCGGCCGGGTCATCGGACCGGAAACGGCTCCCGCGCATCCGCTCGCCGCTCGAGTCGGGGCGCTGGGGCGCCGCGGGAGCTGGGGCGCTGTCCGATCGGACCAGCGCGGTCGGTTAACGCGCAGCGCCGGTCCGGTCGAACAGCGCCTCCTGCCGGTCGGACAGCGCCGCGCCCGTCTGACAGCGCCGGGCCTCCCCGAGCCCGAGCCCGCGCCCGCGCCCGTCACCACTGCGGCGGATGCCTGCGCTGCCAGGCGAAGCGACGCTCGAGCTGAGCACCGATCGCGAGCAGCGTGTGCTCCCCTCCCGGCCTGCCGATGAGCTGAACGCCCATCGGCAGGCCGGCGTCGGTCACGGCGACCGGGAGGGTGATGGCCGGCAGACCGCTCACGTTCACGAACGAGGTGTACGGCGTGTACTGCACCTGCTGGGCGAAATTCCGTTCGGGGTCGTCGGAGGAGTACCAGCCGACCGGCCGGGGCGTGAGCGCCAGCGCGGGAGTGAGAACCGCGTCGACACGTGAGAACTGGCGGATGACACTGCGCTCGAATGCGGTCAAGGTCGCCAGTGCGCGTGCCAGGTCGCGCGCGCCGAGCTCGCGTCCGCGGGTGACGAGCCAGCGCGTGAGAGGTTCGAGCAGCTCCAGCTGCTCGCCCTCCGCCGGGATCCCCGCGGCGCCGGCCTGCCAGATGGTGCGGAACGCCGGCCCGTAGCTGTCGTCGGGCTCGAGCGCGAGCTCCTCGAGCCCGTGGCCGAGGACGGCGAGCTCGCCCATCGCGGTCTCGAGGGCGGCGCGGGCCTCGGGCGCCAGGGTGGTCTCGTAGGAGTCGTCCCACGGCGTGGTCGTCATCACGCCGATCTCGAAGCGTCCCTCGCCGCGCACGGCCGCGTTCATCAGCGCGCCGCCGTCCCAGGCGGGTGCCGCCGTGGCGTACTGGTAGTCGCCGCCCTCGATCATCGCGTCGAGGAGCATCGCGGCGTCCGCGACGGTACGCGCGAGCGGCCCGGGGGCGACGAGTCCGCCGAGCGAGCTGAATCCGGCGTGCGAGGGAACGCGTCCGCGCGAGGGCTTGAGCCCCACCAGCCCGGTCGCGGCGGCCGGGATGCGGATCGAGCCGCCGCCGTCGGAGCCGGGGGCCACCGGCAGCAGGCCGGCGGCGACGGCGACCGCCGCTCCCCCGCTCGATCCGCCGGCGCCGAGCGCGAGGTCGTAGGGGTTGCGCGCCGGCGGGGCGACGAGCGACTCCGTGTAGCTCGGCAGACCGAACTCGGGCGCGTTGGTCTTGCCGAGGCTCACCGCGCCCGCGTCGTCGAGCACCCGCACGATCTCGTCGGACGTCTCGGGCACGAAGTCCTCGAACAGGCGGGACCCGTAGGTGGTGCGCACCCCCGCCCGCGCGTTGAGGTCCTTGTCGCCGAGGGGAAGCGCCCAGAGCGGCAGCGCGCGGGAGAGGGAGGATCCGACGAACTCCGCGCGCTCGCGCGCGGCATCCGCTGTCACGGTGGTGAAGGCCCCGAGGTCGGGGTTCAGCCGCTCGATGCGGTCGAGGTAGTGGTTCGTGAGCTCGAGCGGCGAGACGTCGCCGCGGCGCAGCCAGTCGGCCTGCTCCTGCGCGCTGAGGTGGTGGAGTTCGAACATCTCTTGAGCCTAGGGTCTTGACACGGCGACATCCGGCTGGTTGGTTAACTACATGAGTAACGAACCAACGAAGGAGGACAACCGTGGATGAGTCGCGGCCCATCTTCCTGCAGATCGCCGAGCAGATCGAGAACGACATCCTCGGCGGCGCACTCGCGGAGGAGGGACAGGTGCCCTCGACGAACGAATTCGCGTCGTTCTACCGCATCAACCCGGCCACGGCAGGCAAGGGAGTGAACCTGCTCGTCGACGACGGGATCCTCTACAAGAAGAGAGGCATCGGAATGTTCGTGTCCGAGGGCTCGAGGGAGCGGCTCGTGGCCAAACGCCGCGAGCAGTTCAGTCAGGAATTCGTACGCCCGCTGCTCGCGGAGGCCGTGAAACTCGGCATCTCGCCCGAACAGCTGATCACCATGATCCAGAAGGAGGGATCGCAATGAACACCGTCATCGAGGTCGACGGCCTCACCAAGCGCTTCGGGAGCTTCACGGCCATCGACGGCGTGAGCCTCCGCGTCGAGGAGAACCGCATCTGCGGCCTCCTCGGACGCAACGGGGCGGGCAAGACCACCATGATGCAACTGCTCACCGGGCAGGACTTCCGCAGCGCGGGCAGCATCCGCGTCTTCGGCGAGGACCCGGTGGAGAACGCACCGGTGCTGGCCAGGACCTGCTTCGTGAAGGAGAACCAGAAGTACCCGGACGACTACAAGCCCGTGCACGTGTTCCGCAGCGCACCCTGGTTCTTCCCGAACTGGGACGCCGGGTTCGCGGAACGCCTCATCGCGGACTTCCGTCTGCCGCTGACCCGCCGCATCAAGAAGCTCTCCCGCGGCCAGCTCTCGGCCATCGGCGTGATCGTGGGACTCGCGTCCCGCGCGCCGCTCACCTTCTTCGACGAGCCGTACCTCGGCCTCGACGCGGTGGCGCGGCAGACCTTCTACGACCGACTCCTCGAGGACTACGCCGAGCATCCGCGCACCGTCGTGCTCTCGACACACCTCATCGACGAGGTGAGCAACCTGCTCGAGCACGTGATCGTGATCGACGAGGGACGCATCGTGATCGACGCGAGCGCCGACGAGCTGCGGGACTCGGCCAGCACCGTCGCGGGCCCGCGTACCGCGGTGGAGGCCTTCGTCGCCGGCCGGCAGATCCTGCACCGGGAGGATCTGGGCGGGCTCGCCTCGGTGACCGTCGGGCGTCTCGACGCCGCGGACAGGCAGGCAGCGCGGGCCGCAGGGCTCGAGCTCACCGGGGTCTCCCTGCAGCAGCTCGTGATCAGAACCACCACTATCGACAGCCCGGACACGGAAGGGAGGCGCAGCGCATGACCGCCATAGCGCTGAGCGGAGCAGCATCGAGAACCAGGTCGTCGAGTCGCGTGATGGCGACTTTCCGACTGCACTTCGTCAACTACGAGACCGTCATCGTGCTCCCGTGGCTCATCATGGCGTTCATCTTCGTGGTGAACTGGCTGATCTGGTGGATGATCACCCGCTCGCTCACCTCCGCCACGGATCTCGCCGATGCACGCGAGGGCTTCGGCTGGAGCGGGGCGATGTTCTTCATCTTCGTCTACATGATGGTCGTGGCGGTGCAGGCCGTGAACCTCACGTTCCCGCTCGCCCAGGGCTACGGCGTGACGAGACGCGACTTCTACCTCGGCACCTCGCTCGCCTTCGTCGCGCTCTCGGTCGCCTTCGCGATCGTGCTCACGCTGCTCGCATTCGTGGAGGAGGCGACAGACGGCTGGGGTGTGGGCGGCAGCATGTTCACGCTCAACTACTTCGGCGGCGATATCTGGTACGAGCGGCTGTGGATGTTCCTGCTGGTGTTCCTGTTCTTCTTCTTCATCGGTGCGGCCACGGCGGCGATCTACGTGCGCTGGCACACCCGCGGCATGTACGCCTTCTTCGCCGCGCTCGGTCTGCTGCTCGTCGGCTCCGCCGCCGTCGCCACCCTCACCAGGACCTGGCCCGCCGTCGGCGACTGGTTCGTGGCCGTCGGGGTCGACGGGCTCGTGCTCTGGAGCCTGGTCCCCACCGCGGTCTCCGCGGCCGTCGGCTATCTCATCCTGCGGAGGGCCACTCCGCGAGAGTGAGTCACGAAAGCGCAACGGATGCCCGGGTCCCCCGTCGGACGGATCCGGGCATCCCCGTGTGCTGTTAGGTTTTTGCCCATGCGCTCTTCGAAATCCCTGCTGGCCGTGACCGGCTCGGTCGCTCTGCTGCTCGCGCTCGCCGGCTGCTCGAACGCGGAGCCGGAGCCGACGGCGACACCGGACGCCCCCGTCCCCGTGGAGACCCCGACGAGCACGCCGACGCCGGAGCCGCGGGTCTTCTCGCTGCCGGATTCGTGCAACGCGATCTTCCCGCAGTCCCGGGTGGACTCCTGGGAGTCGGAGGGCATCGTCCTCCTCGGCGGTCCGGATGGGAAGTACGGCAACGCCTACCTCAACGACAAGACGCCCGAGGAGCGCGCGGGCGGCATCAGCTGCATCTGGGGCTACGAGGACAGCGAGGTGAGCAGCTACACCGTCTCG